>Ga0302299_10000066_pt1 | contig 40573 bp, 36 predicted proteins | sample III_Fen_N3_4_FD_198795 | JGI IMG/M metagenome (GOLD analysis project Ga0302299, IMG submission 198795) | Peat permafrost microbial communities from Stordalen Mire near Abisko, Sweden - III_Fen_N3_4 | ecosystem: Environmental > Terrestrial > Soil > Wetlands > Permafrost | place: Sweden: Abisko...
TGACCGATCAGACCCCGTTGTCCCGCGAGGACCTCGCGCAGCTGTCGTACGACGAGGCGCTGGCCGTCGGCCGCCGTCTCAACGAGGGCATCCGCATCGGCAAGCCCGGCCCCTCGTCGGCCTGGCCCTTCGCCCACAAGGCCTTCGACGTGCTGCGCGTGAAGATCTCGGTCACCTGCACCGGGGCCGACCACGTCGCGCCGGGCGCGGCGATCCTCGTCGCCAACCACCAGTCGACCTGGGACCCGGTCGTCACGGTGATGGCCACGGGCTGGCGCGTCACGGCGTTCACCAAGGCCGAGTGGTACGACGGCCCGGCCGCCCGCTTCTTCAGCCTGCTCGGCCAGATCCCGATCCGTCGCGGTGACGACGCCGAGACCGACTGGGCCCTCGACATGGCCCGGCGCGCGCTGGCCGCGGGGGTCAAGGTGGGCATCTATCCCGAGGGCACGCGCGGCCCCGACTCCGACACGCTCTACCGCCTGCACCAGCGGGTGCTCGTGCCGCTGCTGCGCGACAACCCCGACGTGCCGGTGCACACGGTGGCCGCCCGCTTCTCGCAGCCGGGGCGGCGCACGGTCGCGCGCATCGTGGTGTCGCCGCGCCTGGACATCGACGCCCGCACGATGAGCGACGACGAGCTCACGACCACCGCCCGCGACAGCCTGGTCGCCGGGGGCGGCCTGCGCTACGTCGACGACTACGCGTTCCGGGTCAAGCGGGCGCGCGCCGCTGAGGGCCGCGCGGAGAAGGCGTAGCATCGCTCGCACAACTGCACACCAGGGGAGCTCGCAGGTTTCGGCGGGCTGAGAGGGTGGCCGCCGCCACCGACCCTCGAACCTGATCCGGGTAATGCCGGCGGAGGGACGGTCATGCACCGCTCAGCTCTTCCCAGCCCCAGCCATCGTTCGGCCCCTGCCCTGCCGCGTGGGGCGCGGGTCGCAGGCGCGCTCGTCGCGTCGTCGCTCGTGCTCGCGGCGTGCGGCTCGTCCGGCTCGGGCGCCGCGTCGTCGACCGCCTCGACGCCGTCGCCCGTGCCGTCGTCGTTCGCGCCGGTGACGGTCACCCTGCTCGCGCACGACTCGTTCGCGGTGACCAAGACACTGCTCGACGACTTCGAGAAGCGCAGCGGCATCACGGTGAAGGTCGTGATGGACGGTGACGCCGGGCAGCTGGTCAACAAGGCGGCGCTCACCGCAGGCAACCCCGAGGGCGACGTGCTGTTCGGCGTCGACAACACGCTGCTGTCCCGCGCTCTGGCGGCGGGGGTGTTCGACCCCTACGTCTCGCCGAACGCCGCGACGGTGCCCACGTCGCTCAAGGCCGCGACGAACGATGCAGTGACCCCGGTCGACTACGGCGACGTGTGCGTGAACCTCGACGACACCTGGTTCGCCAAGCACGGCGTGGCGGAGCCGACGACCCTGGCCGATCTCGTGATGCCGGCGTACAAGGACCTGCTCGTCGTGGAGAACGCGGAGACGTCGTCGCCGGGGCTGGCCTTCCTGCTCGCCACGATCGCGCGCTACGGAGACAGCGGGTGGCAGACGTACTGGCAGCAGCTGCGCGCGAACGGAGTGAAGGTCGTCAACGGCTGGACCGAGGCGTACGAGGACACGTTCAGCGGGGGAGGCGGCAAGGGCGACCGGCCGATCGTGGTGTCGTACGCGACGTCGCCGCCGGCCGAGATCGTCTACGCCAGCGACCCCAAGCCCACCAAGCCGTCGACGTCGGTGATGACCGACGGCTGCTTCCACCAGGTCGAGTACGCCGGCGTCCTGGCCGGGACGTCGCACCCGCAGGAGGCGCGCGCGGTCGTCGACTGGCTGCTCTCGCCCGCGGTGCAGGCCGACGTCCCGCTGTCGATGTTCGTCGACCCCGCGGTGCCCGGCACGCCGCTGCCGAAGGTGTTCACCGACTTCGCGGCGACACCGAAGCAGCCGCTGTCGATCGACCCGGCCGAGATCGAGCGCAACCGCTCGACGTGGCTCGACACGTGGGACCAGGTGACGTTGCGCTGACCGCGCTCGACGACCTCCGCACCGCACCGCCGCCGACGAGCGGCGATGCGGGACGGTCGCGCGTGCGTCCGCCCTCGGGTGCGGCGTTCGCGGTCGTGCCGGTGCTGTTCGTGGCGGTCTTCTTCGCGTGGCCGCTGATCACCGTTCTCGTGCGCGGGATCTCGCCGGCCGGGCTCGAGGTGCTGGGGTCGTCGCTCACGTGGCGGGTGCTGCGGTTCACCACCCTGCAGGCGGTGCTGAGCACGGCGCTCACGCTGCTCGCCGGGATGCCGGCGGCGTACGCCACGACCCGCATCGCGTTCCGCGGCCGTCGGCTCGTCGTCGCGCTGCTCACGGTGCCGTTCGTGCTGCCGACGGTCGTGGTGGGCACGGCGTTCCGCGCGCTGCTGCCACAGTCGTGGAGCGGCACGCTCGGCGCGATCCTGCTCGCGCACGTGTTCTTCAACGTCGCGGTCGTCGTCCGTGTGGTCGGTGGCACGTGGCGCCACCTCGACGACCGCTACGAGCAGGCTGCTCGCACGCTGGGTGCGTCCTCGTGGACGGCGTTCCGCACGGTGACGTGGCCGCTGCTGCGACCCGCCGTGCTCGCGGCGTCGGCGCTCGTGTTCCTGTTCACGTTCACGTCGTTCGGTGTGGTGCTGGTGCTCGGCGGCCCCACGACCACCACGCTCGAGGTGGAGATCTACCGCCGTACCGTCGACCTGTTCGACCTCGGCGGGGCCGCGACGCTGTGCCTCGTGCAGGTGGTGGCCGTGCTCCTGGTGCTGCTCGTTGCCGGCCGCCTGCAGCGCCGGCTGTCGGTGACGCAGCGACTGCGACGGGCCGACACCTCGCCGCACCGGGCGCGCAGCACCGGCGACCGGGCTCTGCTCGCGCTCGTCGTCACGGAGTCCGGGCTCGTGATGCTGCCGATGCTCGCGCTCGTGCGGCGCTCGTTGCAGGTGCGTGACGGCTGGGGGCTCGACTGGTGGCAGGCGCTCGGCCACGAGGGCACGACCACGCGCGACGTCGCGGCGTGGGCGTCGGTGCGCGTGTCGCTCGAGTACGCCGTGGCGGCCGTGATCATCGCGGTGGTGGTGGGCGGCCTCGCCGCGTGCGCGATCGCCTACGTGCGCCGCGGACACGACGTGCTCGACTCCGCGCTCACGCTGCCGCTCGGGACGAGCGCCGTGACCGTCGGGTTCGGGCTGCTGCTCACGTTCTCGCGCCCGCCGGTCGACCTGCGGGGGTCGTGGATCATCGTGCCGATCGGGCAGGCACTCGTGGCGATCCCGCTCGTGGTGCGCACCGTGCTGCCGGTGCTGCGCGCGCTCGACCCGCGGCTGCGCGAGGTGGCTGCGACGCTCGGGGCATCACCGGCGCGGTCGTGGCGCACGATCGACCTGCCGGTGCTCTCGCGGGCTCTCGGCGTCGGTGCCGGATTCGCAGCGGCCGTGTCGCTCGGCGAGTTCGGTGCGACATCGTTCCTCGCGCGCACGACGTCGCCGACGCTCCCCGTGGCGATCGGCCGGCTCATGGAGCGCCCGGGCGAGGCCAACATCGGCCAGGCGGCGGCACTCTCGGTCGTGCTCGTGGTCGTGACCGCGCTCGCCGTGCTCGTCACCGAGCGGCTGCGCGCCCCGGGGACGGGATCGCTGTGACCGGCGGCGTGCCGTCGGGGCTGCGCGTCGACGGCGTCACGGTGAGCCTCGGCGGGGTGCGCGTGCTCGACGACGTCGACCTCGCGGTGCGCGCCGACGAGTCGGTGGCGCTGCTGGGGCCGAGCGGCGTGGGCAAGTCGACGCTGCTGCGCGTGGTCGCCGGCCTCGTCGAGCCCGACGACGGCCGCGTGCTCTGGGACGGCGTCGACATCACCGCGCGTGCGCCGCACCGGCGCCGCATCGGGCTGGTGTTCCAGGACGCCGTGCTGTTCCCGCACCGCGACGTCGGCGCGAACGTGGGCTACGGCCTCGAGATCGCGGGGATGCCCGCCGGCGAGCGCCGCGCCGAGGTGGCCCGGCTGCTCGCCCTGGTCGACCTCGAGGGCTACGCCGACCGCGATGTCGCGACGCTGTCGGGCGGCCAGGCACAGCGCGTGGCGCTGGCGCGCGCTCTCGCGCCACGCCCCGCCCTGCTGCTGCTCGACGAACCGTTCGGCGCGCTCGACCGCGAGCTGCGCGTCCGGCTCGGTGCCGAGGTGCGCACGCTGCTGCGCGATCTCGGCGTCCCTGCCGTGCACGTGACGCACGACCCGCACGAGGCCGCGCTGGTCGCCGATCGCGTGCTGCGCCTCGTGGCCGGCGACCGAGGCGCGATCATCGCCGACGCCTGACCGTCGGAGTGTGCTGTGCGGAACCGCCGGCTTTCGCGGGATGCACACCAACGGCAGGTCTTGGCGCTCGTCCGGCGGTTCCTGTGGACGACACGCCGTGAGGGTGTTCGACTGTGGACGAAGGGTCGAAACCTTGTGTGGGCCAACGGGTTGCGGGGTTCTTGGACTGTCAGAGGTGGTGCCTAGAGCGCTCGCATGTGCTCGATCACCGATGCGACACCGGCCCCGGTCACCGTGGCCGGGCTGGCTGCGTTGGTCGAGCACGCGCGCGAGGTGACCGCCGCTGTCGCGGCCGCGCTCGCATCGGACCCCACGCTGCTGGCGTCGGTGCCGGATGCGCTGCTGGAGTCCCTGGCCCTCGACCTGCACGCCGCGCACGACTCGGCCGATGCCGCGGCGACGGTGGTGACGGGTCGGGTGGATCAGCAGATCGGGAGTGTGCAGGGTCTGCTGATCGGTGGCCGTTCCCGTCCACGAGCCGGTGGCTGGAGTCCGAGGCCGCGCTGTCCCCGCAAGCGGCCAGGGCGACGGTCGGGCGGGGCCGTGACCTGGTGTCGCACTCGACGCGGGTCGCCGATGCGTGGCTGGCCGGTGAGATCCCGGGTGGGGTCGTGCGTCCGTTGACTCTCGGGGTGACCGACGTGATCCGCCGGTCGGAGGTGGAAGACCCGGTCGCGGCCCGAGCGCAGGCGTTGGACACCCTGCTGCCGATCGCCCGCCGCCGCAACGTCCGCAAGGTCGGGACCGCACTGGCCACGTTGAAGCTGCTGATCGACCCGGGTGGGTGCACCGAGGACGCGCTGCACGCGTTCGAGCAGCAGCACCTGTCCGTGCGCGAGCAGGGTGGCATGGTCCACGTCTCCGGCACCCTGCCCCTCGACTCCGGCACCGCCGCGCTCACCGTGCTGCACCAGCGTGCCCGGACCATCGCCGCGGAGCAGTTCGCCGACGTCACCCACGACTCCGACTGCGACGCCAGCAGCCACCCCGGCGCGGAGTGTTCGTGCGGTGCGGTCGATCGGGCCCGACGGGCGTCGGGGGCGAGCCTGAGTCACCTGCTGGCCCGGGCGTTCGGGGAGGTGATGCACGACCTGCTCGACAACGGCGCCGTCGGCTCCCACCACCGCGTCGCCCCCATGTCACGGTGGTCACCGACCTCACCGACTCCGCCCAGCCGTTGATCGGGGCGCTCACCGTCCCCGGGTCAGACCGCGACGTGCTGATCCCGGAGGTGACGGTGCGGCGGCTGTTGTGCGACGCCGACATCACCCGCGTGGTCACCACCACCTCACCCGACCCGCACCCTGCAGCCGCGACCGTGACGGTGAAGATGCATTCACGGCGGCCCTGGTCGACGCCGTCCGCACCGAGGCCAGGTCGATCCTCTACGTCGGACGCGCGCAACGCACCGTCACCGCCCGCCTGCGCCGCGCGCTCGAGGTCCGCGACGGGCACTGCGCGTTCCCCGGCTGCCACGCCCACGTCCGCCGCTGCCACGCCCACCACGTCCAACCCTGGGAGGAGGGCGGCCCGACCGACCTCCCGAACCTGGCCTTGATGTGCGTCGCTCACCACCACGCGGTGCACGAAGGCGGCTGGACCATGCGCTTGCGCGACGGCCTCACCGGCCACGAGCAAGGCATCTGGGAGTTCGAACCCCCACCCCTGCGACGCCGACGACTCCGGCCCTGACCAGCAGGGCCTGCCACCGACCTTGACCAGACCGCCACTGGCGACTCGGCCCGTTCCTCCTGCGCGAACCCGCGCGAGCACTGGCAGTCGGCATCGGCACGTGGGTCGCGGTCGTGCCAACGCGCACCAGAGCCCCGTTCGCACGGCCAGCCCGGATCGGCGGCGCGGTCCGTGCTGGCACGCGCTCCCGGCGTCAGCGGCTAGGCGAGGGCGACGTTGTCGGCGCGTGAGTCGTCGTCGGCGACCGACGGCGGCTTCGGGCCGGCGAGCACGAGCACCACGATGGCGACGCACCAGGCGAGGTGGAGGTAGCCCACCGCGTCGGGGTTGCTGAACCACCAGTGGGCCCAGCCGGTCGTGGTGGTGAGGCGGTTGTTCCAGTCGGCGGTGAACGGCTGCCAGAACACCAGCGTCGTGACGATCGTGAGCCACGGGATCGTGCGCCGGGTGCCGAACAGGTCGTAGACGGCGGCTGCGATCACGAGGCTGCCGACGTAGTAGGCGTTGTCCTGCGGATCGAGCGCGATGCGCACGGCCAGCGCAGCCACGAGCACGCCGGCCCAGCGCCCGCGCAGCTGCGCGACCAGGGCCGTGCCGAGCGCGGCGACGAACGCGACGGTGCGGTCCCAGGCGGGCACGATCTGGTCGTGGACGCCCAGCGCCCACAGGCCCGACCCGGGCGCGAGGAGCACCGACGGCGTCAGTGCCGTCAGCGTGCCGGGCGCCGCCACGATGAACGGCCCCCACGTGATCGCCAGACCCGCCGCGAGGGTCGCGAACGCGGCCTTCCACGCGCGGCGGTCGAGCCCGAGCAGCAGCGGGGCGGCGTCGATGGCCCAGGGCTTGGACGCCGCAGCCGCCGCCAGCAGCGCTCCAGCCCACACGGGCCGTCGGCGCAGCACCGCGCGAAGCGTCAGCACCAGGAGGAGCACGGCCAGCACGTCGTCGAGGTGGCCCCAGCGGACGCTGAGCACGACCCAGCCCGGCATGACGGCGAACGCCGCCCACCACACGCGCGGCCCGCGCAACGACCGCGGGATCACCGGCACGAGCAGGGCGATGCAGGCCGGCCCCACCGCCGTCATGAGCAGCTGCGCCGCGGTCTTGGCACCGGAGTCGCCGAGCGGGGCGAGCATCCGCGCGACGACGAACGTGATCGGGCCGATCTGGTAACCGGGGTTGTCGGCGTAGAGGTGCAGGCCCGAGGCGCCGAAGAGCGCCGACGCCCCAGCGGGGAAGAAGTGCCACGACAGGCCCGACGTCGGCCACATGGCGACGACGAGCACCACGGCCCAGATCGTGAGGGCAGCGCCGAGCATCCACGTCACCCACCGCCACGACATGACGGACGCCGCGATCGCGGACGCGCCGGAGCTGCCGCCTGTGCCCGTCGGTTCCGCCGTCGTCACGGTTCGAGGCTAGGGGGTCGACCTCGGAGCAACGTGTGCGGCGCCCGAGAGCCTCGACTCAGTCCGACGCCGTCTCGAGGAGCGAGACCTCGTCGGCGGTGAGCTCGATGCCCGCCGTGGGAAGCAGGTCGGCGAGCTGGTCGGGAGTCCGGGCGCTCGCGATCGGTGCCACGACGGCGGGTCGCGCACGCAGCCAGGCCAGCGCGACGGCCGCCCCGGTGGTGCTGTGCGCGGCGGCCACCGCCGCGAGCGCCTCGAGCACGCGGTCGCCGCGCTCGCCCACGAACATCGCCGCACCCTCGTAGCGCACGCTGTCGATGCGCTCGCCGGCGCGGTACTTCCCGGTGAGGAAGCCGCGCGCGAGCGAGAAGTAGGGGAGCGTGCCGAGGCCGCGCTCGGTGCAGAAGGCGGTGTACTCGGTCTCGTACTCGGTGCGCGCCATGAGCGAGTACTCCGGCTGCAGCGCCACGAACGGCGCCCACCCGTTCTGCTCCTGCAGGTCGAGGGCCTCGCCGAGGCGAGCGGTCGTGAAGTTCGAGGCCGCGACGTAGCGCACCTTGCCCGCGCGCACGAGGGAGTCGAACGCCTCGAGCGCCGGGGCGAGGTCGTCGCCCTCGTGGTCCTGGTGCGCGTAGTAGAGGTCGACGCGGTCGGTCTGCAGCCGGCGCAGCGAGTCGTCGCACGCGGCGACGATGCTCCCGGGGCGCAGGTTCTCGTAGGGCGGGAGCTTGCCCATCTTCGTCGCCACGATGACGTCGTCGCGGTTGCCGCGCGAGGCCATCCAGCGGCCGAGGATCGTCTCCGACTCGCCGCCGCCGTTGCCCAGCCAGCGCGCGTATGCGTCAGCCGAGTCGACCATGGTGCCCCCGGCAGCGACGAACGCGTCGAGCACGGCGTACGACGTCGGCTCGTCGGCGCTCCAGCCGAACACGTTCCCGCCCAGGACGAGCGGGAAGAGGTCGAGGTCGGTACCGGGAAGCCGCGTGGTCGTCATGGTTCGACCCTACGTGCGAGGTCGCGGAGCCCCGCTGCGTCCCTGGTCATGGTTCTCGACGTCACTCAGCCCGACGGCAGCAGCAACGTGAACCTGGCGCCACGGCCGGGGCCGTCGCTCGCGGCCCGCAGGTCGCCGCCCTGCGCGCGGGCGAGAGCTCGGGCGATGGTCAGCCCGATGCCGCTCCCGTTCGAGTCGGTGCCTCGCGTGAACCGCTCGAAGATCCGTTCGGCCTCGTCGGAGGAGAAACCGGCCCCCGAGTCGGCGACCTCGATGCTCGCGAGGGCGACGGAGCGGGCCAGCGTGAGCGTGACGGCGTCGCCCGGCGTGCAGTGCCGCAGCGCGTTGTCGAGCAGCTGGTCGAGCACCTCGGCCACCCGATCGGCATCCGCCAGAGCCGGCACCGGTCGCCCCCCCGCCCAAGCCACCGACAGGTCGACGCCGCTCGAGGCGTAGCGCGCCGCCTGAGCGGCGACAGCCGTCTCGGCCAGGTCGGCGAGGTCGACGCTGAGACGGACGACGGTGAAGGCGTGCTCGTCACTGCGCGACGCGGCGGACAGGTCGTGCGTGAGTCGGGCCAGGCGCTGCGTCTGCGCGGTCAGCGACATGAGGGTGGTCTGGTCCAGCGGCATGACGCCGTCGGCGACGGCTTCGACCGTGGCCTCGAGCGCAGCCAAGGGTGTTCGCAGCTCGTGCGCGAGGTCGGACAGCAGCGCCTGTCGTCGTGACTCCGCGGTCTCGAGGCGCTGGGCGAGCGTGTTGACGGCGATAGCGAGCTCGGCGAGCTCGGGGCCCATGCCCGGCTCGGCCATGCGCACCCCGTACTCACCGTCGGCAAGCCTGGTCGCCGCGGACGCCGCGTCGGCGACGGGCCGGGTGACCCGACGTGCGACCACCGCGGCGACGATGACTCCCACGAGCGCGGCAGCCGCCACCCCGGCCGCGACGGCGGCCACGACGGCGACGGAGAAGCCTTCCTCGACATGGGTGCTCACCGTCGCGTCGAGCGCCACTCCCGCCTGGGCCAGGTGGTTGCGGAAGACGGCAGGCGCGACGAGGAGGGACACCACGAGGAGAGTCGCGGCCCCCGCCAGGATCACGAGCGCGATGGCGACGAACAACCGCGCCCCGAGGCTCGGCCCACCCCTGCGCTCGTCGCCGTCGCGGATCATCCCGGACCCATCCGGAAGCCGACTCCTCGCACGGTGACGACGTAGCGTCGAGCCGCGTCGGGGCCGAGCTTGGCGCGCAGGTGCGCGACGTGGACGTCGACGAGGCGTTCGTCGCCGACCCACCCCGACCCCCAGACGGCATCGAGCAGCTGGGCACGGCTCAGCACGTGCCTCGGCCGCGCTGACAGCGCCTCGAGGATGTCGAACTCCGTGCGGGTGAGCTCGACCGTCGCCCCGTCGAGAGTCGCGCGGTGGGCGTCGGCGTCGACCACGAGCTCCCCGAACATCCGAGCCGGGACGCTCTGCTCGTCGGTACGAGGACGTCGCAGCACGGTGCGGATCCGCGCGACGAGGATCTTGGGGCTGAACGGTTTGGTGAGGTAGTCGTCGGCTCCGACCGACAGGCCGATCAGGGTGTCGACCTCCTCCGCGCGAGCAGTGAGCATCACGACGTAGGAGTCGGTGAACGTGCGCAGCTGTCGGCACACCTCGATGCCGTCGATGTCGGGGAGCGCGAGATCGAGCACCACCACGTCGGGACGCCGCTCGCGGGCCAACCGCAGCGCGGAGGCGCCGTCTGCGGCCTCGACGACCTCGAAGCCGTCCGACGAGAGGTAGGCCGCCACCACGCGCCGGATGTCGGGCTCGTCGTCGACGACGAGAGCGAGCGGAGCGGTCGTGTCCACCTGAGCATCTGTCCGATCAGCCGGTCTGCGTTCCGGCGAGCAGGCGCCCGACCACGGCGCCGGTGTCGTCGTTCACCATGATCACGGCAACAGTCTGTCCGTTCCGGGTGGCTGTGTAGCGGTAGCCCATCGGCATGGTCACGCCGTCGTCGAGCGCAGAGCCGGCCGCGTAGGCGTCGACCCAGGCCTTGGCGCGAGCCGCGGCACGGGCGGAGTCGACGCTCCCAGAGCCCGGCAACGCGGCCACGGTGCCGTCGACCGATGCGGCTCCCATCATCGAACCTCCGCCCCCGCCCATCATCCCGACGTCGGACCCGCCGGCCGGCGTCGTGACGGCCACGGTGCGGTCTGAGGCGTGGCGCCCGACGGTGAAGCCGACGACGGCGACGACCGAGCCGATCAGCAGCAGCACGGCGATGCCCAGGGTCACGACGTATCCCGTCCTCGAGCCGTTCATGACTGCTGCCCGCGCATCTCCGCCAGCGCCGTGCGCCGGGCCCGGTAGGTGGCCTCGTCGATCTCTCCGACCGCGAACATGCGGTCGAGGATCTGCTCCGGCGACTCGCCAGGGACGATCGAACCGGGCGGCGGCGCTGTGGGAGTCGTGGGCGTGCTGGAGGGCAACAGCTTCACCACCGCGAACACGATCACGGCGAGCAGCACCGCCCAGAACAGCAGCACGAACAACCAGACCACGCCGGCGCCGATGCCGAATCCGCCGTTCATCATGGGAACCGCTCCCTTCGTCGCCGACCGAGGTGGCCGTCTGCGATCCCTACTCTTCGCGCCCGGTGTTGAGGTTTCGGCACCGTCGTCGTGAAGATCTCGTTGAGATCGGCTGCCAGGGGAGGCGAGGACCAGGGCGGTTCGACGTGCGGTCTCAGGCGCGAGCGAGGGCGAGCACCGGGATGGTGCGGATTCCCTCGACCTTCTTCTCGTACTCGGCGAAGCCGGGCACGCGCCGCTTCTGCTCGTCGAACAACCGGGTGCGTTCGTCGCCCTCGAGGTCGGTCACGGTCACGTCGTAGGTGTCGGTGCCGACCTCCACTCTGGCCCGTCCGGCGGCGACGAGGTTGTAGTACCAGTCCGGGTTCTTCGGCGCTCCGGCCATCGACGCGAACACGTAGATCGTGTCGGGGTCGTCGTCGAGACGCAGGTAGGCCATCGGGTTCACGCGCTCGGTGCCGCTCGTGCGCCCCACGTGGTGCACGAGCACCAGGCGGACCGTCTCGAACGGGCCGCCGACGTGGCCGGCGTTGGCGCGGAACTCCGCGATGATCGCGGCGTTGCGGTCGTCGCGCTCTGACATGGCCACCTCGTCGGGGTTCGGGGACGTCGTCGACGGCATCGTTAGCACGCGCGAGGCCCGCCGGGGCGGCTCGAGCGGTCAGGCGTTGCGGATGAAGCGCAGGACGAACCATGCGACCACCAGCACGATGACCCAGCGCAGCGCCGTGAGGACGCGGTCGCGGGTGACGCGGCTGGGGCCTACGGCCAGCCTCGAGCCCGTGGGCGGCCCGTTGGGGTTGAGCCTCTTGTCCTGCAGGGCCAGCCGGGCGAGGGCCTCGTTGAGCGACTCGGTGGCCGGGTTCGTGTATTCCTGGTTCGGGTCGCTGCCGGGTTGGGCGCGCATGGGGTCTCCTCACCTACCACGAGGATCTCCCGCTCTTGTCACTGTCCACCCGGCGCCCGCGCAAGGCAAGCGGGTCCCGGCGGAGCCGGAGGCAGGGCAGGCTGGCCCGGTCAGCGGTGGAGAGAGCGGAGTTGAGCGTGCGCGTCGTGGGTGAGCAGGAGTGGTTCCGGGTCACCGACCTGGGCGAGGGCGTCACGCTCGTCGAGGAGCCGTACGCCGGCGACCTGCTGTCGGCCAACGTGTGGCACGTGCGCGGCCGCGACCGCGACCTGGTCGTCGACGCCGGGCTCGGCGTGGTCTCGCTGCGCCGCGCCCTGCCCTGGATCTTCGAGCACGACCCGGTGCTCGTGCTCTCGCACGCGCACCTCGACCACATGGGCGGTGCTCACGAGTTCGACGACGTCCGGGTGCACGACGCCGAGCTCGCCGAGGTGCGTGAGCCGGGGCCGTCGAGCCTGCGCACCGGCCCGCTGCTCGACATCCTCGGGCTCGCGTCCTACGCCGAGGCCGACGCGGATCCGTCCGAGCCGTTGCTCGAGGCGCTCCCGTCCGAGGGCTTCGACGTCGACGCATACGCGCTGCGGGGGAGCGGGGCCACGACCGGCGTGCGCGAGGGCGACGTGATCGACCTCGGCGACCGCTCGTTCACCGTGCTGCACCTGCCCGGGCACACGCCGGGCTCGCTCAACGTGCTCGACGCCGACGCCGGCGTGCTGGTCTCGGGCGACGTCGTCTACGAGGGCGGTCTCATCGACGGATGCATCGGCTCGGACGTGGCGGCGTACCGGCGCACGATGGAGCGGCTGCTCGACCTCGACGTCGAGCGCGTGCTGCCCGGGCACGGCCCGGTGCTCACGCGCTCTCGCATGAACGCCGTAGCGTCCGGCTACCTGCGCGAGGCCTGACTACGTGCGCGAGACGACGACGCCGTCGAGCTGCACCGTCTTGCCGTCGGCGCTGGTGACGACGAGCGCGATCGTGCCGGTGGTGAGCGCCATCCGCGGCAGCTCGACGTACTGCTGGTAGGCCGTCGTCGCGCTGGCGAGCCCGATCTTGGCCCGTAGCCTGCCGTCGACGTAGACACCGATCGTGCCGCCGTTGGGCAGCGTCGTCGCGAGGACGCCGATCCGGCTGAACGTCGCGTTGTTCAGCTGCCACACCGACTTGCGCTTGGTGGTCGTGAGCGTAGTCCCCGCGAAGGCGGACGACGACGAGGCCTTCGCCCACGTCGTCGAGAGCACCGACGCGTTGCGGTCGTCGAGCGGGCGGACCGAGCACACCGACGGCGACCACGGGCCGGTCTGGCCGGCGCGGTTGTGCGCGCGGACCGAGAAGCAGGTGGAGTACCCGACGCCGAGCCGCACGCGCACCGAGGTCGCGCCGACACCGGACGACGTGACCGACCACGACGAGACCGCACCGGTGGCGAACGACTTCCGCGTGCGGACGTCGTAGGTGGTGACGGCGCTCGACGCGACGGGCGCGACCCACGCGACCGTGGTCGCCTGCGCGGTGGTGACGGCGAGCGTCGGGGCCGAGAGGTGCATCGCTGGCGGCGCGCTCGCGAGATGCGCCCACGCGCCCTTGAGCCCCGCGTTGTCGATGGCGGCCTGGTCGACCGTCACCGGGGCCGACGCCGTCGCCGCTGCGCCGTTCTTCGGCGCGAGCCGGGCGACACCGCCCTCGACGACGTACGTCTCGTTGCTCTGCGCGCCGCGCAGCACCGTGCCGTCGGCGGGGTGCGCCGCAAGGTGCGTCGGGTGCAGCAGCTCGGTGCGGGCGATCGTCACGCCGCGCGACGTCCCCACCGCGGGTGTGGCGCTCGGCGCGATGACGATCGGCGCGTGCCCGGCCACGACGTAGCAGGCCTTCTCGCCCACCGGGCAGAGCACGGTGCCGTCGGCCGGCCGCGCGGACAGGTGCACGAAGTTCGCGAACTCGTAGTGCGGGGCCCGCACGGCGGTGGCCGAGCTGAAGCCCGGCACCGCGGCATCCTTGGCGCCCATGAGCAGCGGGGCGCCGCCGGCGACCCGGTAGCAGCTCGTCGTGGAGCCGTCGCACAGGAAGGTGCCGTTGACCGGCCTGGCGCGCAGGCTCGTGAACGCGGTGAACTCGGCGCCCGACACCTTCACGGTGCGCTTCGACGACCATCCGGTCACCTGGCCGGCGTTGGCCTTGGGCACGATGAGCGGGGCTCCGCCGGCGACGACGTAGTACTGGCCGGTGTCGACGCGGTAGAGCTGCGTGCGGTCGTAGGGCACCGTGCGCAGGTGGTCGTGCTTCACGAACGCGTCGTGCTCGATGCCGATCACCGGCGCCGTGCCCCACAGCGGGAGCTTGGCCTTGTCGGCGGTGGCGACGAGCAGCGGAGCGCCACCAGCGGTGCGGTAGACCTGCGAGGTGGTGAGGTCCTGGACGTAGGTGCCGTCGGCGGGGTAGCGCGAGAGGCGGGCGAACTGCGGCGCGTCGATGTCGGTGACGTGCTGCGCGCCGCCGAACGGCGTCCACGACGTGACGAGCACCGGGGCGCCGCCGACGATGCGGTAGGCCGGCTTCTTGCCGATCACGTGGACGAAGGAGCCGTCGCCCAGCGGGTTGCCGCGACCCAGGGGGTCGTGCAGCCAGCCGTAGGGCACCAGCGAGTTCTGGTTGCCGAGCTTCCAGGCGGTGATCGGCAGCGTGCGCCAGCCGTCGGGCGAGTCGTTCTGCGACAGCATCGTGACGGTGCCGGTGCCGTTGGCGTCGATGTTCGTGCGCACCACGACGGTCACGTGGCCGTAGGGGTTCTTGCTGGTGCGGAACGACACGATGTCGCCAGGCACCGGGGCGACGCCGACGGTTGCGTTGCTGATCTTCACCAGCCCGCCGCCGTACAGCGACGCGTTGTAGTGCGCGACGACGTCGGCGCCGTTGGCCTGGAACGCCTTGGTGCCGTACACCTGCGCCATGAAGCGCTGCGCGAGCTCGACGCACTGCCACTCCGACTCGCCCCAGCCCGCGCGACCCCAGAGCACGTTGGGGGAGCCGTCGACCGACGGGCGGGGTCCGCATACCTCGATGCCGAGGTAGGACGCGCCCATCGGGTGCGAGCCGCCGCCGGTCCAGCCCAGGGCCTTGGCCGACTTCGCCCAGTGCGTCGCGTCGCAGTCGCCTTGCCACCAGGGGGCCGGGCCGTAGTCCATCGTCCCGGCCACCGACGTGGCGAGAGGTGCGACCGTGACGGCCGACGCCGCCCCCGATGTGGCCGAGAGATCGGCGACGGAGCCGCCGAGCAGCGCGACGACGAGCGCCAGCACCGCCGCGAGGGCGGTCGCCGGGGTCATCGCGCGGGATCGGGGGGTCCACGCGGCGCGGATCACTGCGTCGGCTCCTCTCCGGCCGGCCCGCGAGAGGCTGCCGTGGCTTCTGGTTCTTCTGGGGTATCGGGCGCCTGTCCCGTGGACCTGAGCCGCGGGACCCTTTCGAACCGCTCTGAAACCCGGTTCGGCGTCCCCTCGTGCGGGACTGTGTGCCCGCCCGACCTGGCGCGAGCACGGCCCTGTGACGCTCCCTCGCTCTGACCCGGACGGGTGGCGGTCTAGGCCGTCCGGGCGACGCGGGGTCGTGCGCCCGGTGGTGACCCAGAGTGATCGGAATCCGGCGTTCCTCGTCCGAACTCCGGGTTCTGTGAGCACGCTGAACGTCACCCTGCGTGCAGATGAGAGGGCTTGGACGAATCTTGGACGTCCTGGCCCGAAACCATGACCTCGGAGGGGAGAGTCCGGGTCGGCACCTGCCGAGACTGATGGCAGTCGTCCGAACCGCCCCCGGCCCGGACGCTCGTCCATCCCTCGAGGAGTCGTCATGCGCAGCGCAGCCCGCGCGGTCGCCACCGGCCTGGCCACCACGGGTGTCCTGGCCGCCGGCGGCGTCGCCGTCGCCGTGGCTCTCGGCACCGGTGCCACCACCGCCGCCGCCACCGGCACGTCGTCCCAGCCTGAGGTCGCCGACCTGCAGGACCAGCTCGCCCAGCTGCAGTCCGACACCGACGCGCTGAACCACGAGATCACGGCGACCACCGCCGAGATCGCGAAGGCCAAGGCCGCCGAGAAGGCCGAGGCGGCCCGCGAGGCCAAGGCCGCCGCGTCCGCGGCCGCCGCACAGGCTCAGCAGGCGCGTGCCGCCACGAAGACCAAGGTCGTCATCCACTACGTCACCAAGACGAAGAAGGCGCCCCCCACGCACACGACCACGAAGGCGTCGGGCTCCTCCGGCTCCGGCGACGACGGCGGCGAGGGTGGCAGCGATGACTGACCGCGGAACGCGCGTCCGCTGGACCACGGCGGCGCTGCTCGCCCCCACGGCCGCCGCACTGTTCACCGGCACCACGGTGTGGGCCGCCGGCCACCAGCCCTCCACCGCTTCGAGCACGTCGACGCCGTCCCCTGCGCCGACCGCCACGACCGACCCCGAGGTCGAGGTGCTCAAGGCGGTCGTCGCCGAGAACACCGCGCAGGTCGCCAAGCTGCACGCCACCGTCGTCGCCCTGCAGAAGCAGGCGCGCGCCATCGTGAAGCACCCGGCGAAGGCGGCGGGCTACAAGGCCTCGAGCAGCGGTGGCTCGTCCGGCTCGAGCAAGTCGTGGTCGAGCAGCAGCGGGAGCAGCAGTCGCACGACCACCAAGGTCGTGACCGTCACGAGGACCGCGTCGGCTCCGACGAAGACCACCACCACCTCCGGCGGATCATGAACGAGGGCGTCGCCATCGCAGCGGCCACGGCGGCCGACCTCGCGGTCGAGTTCCGCTCGATGGCCAGCGACGTGACGCTGCGGATCGTCGACCCCGGCGCCACGGCGATCGTCCAGGTGGCCCAAGCGCAGGCGATCGTCGAGCGCGTCGCGGCGACGTGCACGCGCTTCGACCCCGACAGCGACCTCATGCGCGCCAACGCCGCCGGCCGCGGCTGGCAGGTGGTCGCCCCGGAGTGCTTCGAGGCGCTGCAGGAGGCGCACCGCGCGCACGTCACCACCGGCGGGCTCTTCGACCCGCGCGTGCTCGCGGTGCTCACGGCCTACGGCTACGACGCCTCGCTCCCGTTCGAGGGCCGCTCGGTGCACCTGCCGACGGCCTCGACGCCGGAGCCGCGGCGGCCGCGCCGCCCGTGGAAGCCGCGCTTCGACGCCGAGCGGTCGGCGGTGCGGGTCGGTCGCGAGCCGATCGACCTCGGCGGCATCGGCAAGGGCCTCGCCGTGCGCTGGGCAGCTCAGCAGCTGCGCGGTGCCGGTTCGGCGGCGCTGGTCGAGGCGGGCGGCGACCTCATGGCCGTCGGCGCCGGGCCCGAGGGTTCCGGCTGGATGGTCGGCGTCGAGAGCCCGTCCGGCTCAGGCGATCCCGCGGCCGTGCTCCGTGTCACCGATCGCGCCTGCGCCACGTCGTCGACCCGCGTGCGCACCTGGCGCGCGGGGGAGCGCACCGTCCACCACCTCATCGACCCGCGCACGGGACGCAGCGCCGAGTCGAGCCTGGTCTCCGTGACCGTCGTCGGCGCCGACCCGGCGCTCTCGGAGGTCTGGAGCAAGTCGCTGTTCGTGGTCGGCAAGGCGGGCATCCGTGCCGCGGCCGACGAGCACGGCCTCGCCGCACTGTGGATCGACGCCGACGGTCATGTCGGTGTGAGCCGGGCCATGCGCCCCTATGTCGCCTGGCAGGTGTCGCGTGTCTGACGTGTCGTCCACTCTCCGCACGGCCGGTTCCCGCGTGGGGCTGGTCGTGCTCGTCGCGGCCAGCGCGGCGCTCACGAGCTGGCTGGTGGGCCTGGGAGTGCGCGCGATCGCCGGCGACAAGATGGGGCCGTGGATCCTCGGCCGTGCCGCGGGCATCACGTCGTACCTGCTCGTCGTCGCGCTCGTGGTGATGGGTCTGTTCCTCTCGCACCCGTCTCGCGCGCGTTGGCGCCGTCCGAGCGCCGCCGTGCGCATCCGTACCCACGTGAGCCTGTCGGTGTTCGCCCTCGTGTTCACCGTGCTGCACATCGTCGTGCTCGCGACCGACAAGTACGCCGGCGTCGGCTGGTGGGGCGCGTTCGTGCCGATGGGATCCACCTACCGCCCGCTGCCGGTGACCCTGGGCGTCATCGGCCTCTACGCCGGGCTCGCGGCGGGCATCACGGCCGCGCTCGCCGGGCGCGTCTCGCGGCGGCTGTGGTGGCCGATCCACAAGGTGGCCATCGTGTCGCTCGCGCTCGTGTGGGTGCACGGCATCCTGTCCGGCATCGACACCCCGGTCCTCGTCACGATGTACGTCGTCACCGGCGGCCTCGTGGTCGGCGTCGCTGTGAGCCGCTACATCACGTCGACGCCGCGCAGCGAGGTCGACGAGCTCGCCGACGTGCACGCAGCCGAGCTGCACCCCCAGGGTCTGATCCCGCTGCGCGAGCACGGGCGCCGACGCCTCGTGGGGAGCAGGCGGTGACCGCGGAGCTGCACCTCGTGCACCGCGCGGCCTTCGCGCCCCTGCTCGACGGCGCTGCCGTCGTCCCCACGCACGGCACCGAGGTCCTCAACGGTGTCGCGGCGCACGGCCTCGCCGCCCACCGCGAGGCGTTCGGCGACCGGCCCTCCTTCGCCGGCGACCGCGGCGCAGCCCTCGTCGACGGGATCGACCGCGTAACCCTCACCGGGCGCGGCGGCGGCCACTTCCCGACCGCCGCGAAGTGGCGCTCGATCCTCGCGGCGGGTCCGGCCCAGACGGTCGTGGCCAACGGCGCCGAGGGCGAGCCCGGCTGCGCGAAGGACGCCGTCCTCCTGCAGACGCGCCCGCACCTCGTGCTCGACGGCCTCGTCGCTGCGATGGAGGTCGTCGGCGCGGTCGACGGCGTCGTCTGGATCCATGCCGGTGCCGACGCCACGGCCCGCTCGGTCGCGAGCGCGATCGCCGAGCGCGCGCGGGCAGGTGCCGGCGACCCGCCGATCCGCGTCGTCGTCGCCCCGGCCCGCTACCTGTCGGGCGAGGCCACCGGCATCATCCGCACCCTCGAAGGCGGGCCGACCCTCCCGCGCTTCGTGCACGATCCCGCGCACCCGTGGAGCGAAGGTCGTCGTCCGGTGCTCGTGCAGAACGTCGAGACCCTGGCACGGGTGGGCCAGGTGGCCCTCGGCGGCGCCGAGTCCTACCGCGCCACGTCCCTGCTCACCGTCGTGAGCGGCACTCACCGCGTCGTGGTCGAGGCCGATCCGTCGATGACCTTCGGCGACGTCGTCGCGCACGCCTGGACCTCGCCCGACGGCCTCGAGCCGCAGGCCGTGCTGCTCGGCGGCTACGGCGGCTCGTGGGTCGCGTGGCAGCGGCTGGCGTCGATGTCCATCGACCCCGGCGCACTGCGGTCCCAGGGCCTGTCGATCGGTGCCGGCCTCGTCGGCCCGCTCCCGTCGAGCGCCTGCGGCATCGAGGAGTCGGCGCGGCTGACCCGCTACCTCGCCGACCAGTCCGCGCGGCAGTGCGGCCCCTGCGTGTTCGGCCTCGCCGGCGTCGCCGAGCTCGCGTCCGACCTCACCGCGGGCACCCTCGGCCGCAGCGGTCGCAAGCGGCTCGACCGCTTCATGGACGAGATCGCCGGGCGCGGCGCCTGCCGTCACCCTGACGGTGCGCTCCGGATGCTCGCCTCGGCGCTCGACGTCTTCTCCCACGACGTGCACCGGCATCGTCGCGGACGCTCCTGCGCCGCGCCGACGCACTCCGTGCTGCCGCTACCCCTGGAGACGTCGTGAGCCGCACCGCTCCGGCGCGCGAGGCCCGCGCCGTCCCGTCGTCGGCCGGCAGCCCGCGACTGCGCCTCGACCCGTCGGTGTGCGACGGAGTCGGCATCTGCGCGCACCTCGCGCCCGACCTCATCACCGTCGACTCGTGGGGCTACCCGATCGTGAGCATCGAGCCGCTCGAGCGCCGCGCCTTCGAGCGCCAGGCGCGCGCCGCCGTCGCGGCCTGCCCCCGCAAGGCCCTCTTCCTCGACTCCTGACCCAACGGTGGGTCAGCCGCTGACGACGACGGCGTCGCACTCGGCGGCGGTGGCGTCGAGAAGGTGCCACACCCGCTCGTCGCGCTGCCAGTCGGTCATCGGGTCGAGCAGCGCGTCGCCGTCTCGGGCGAGGACCCGCGGCAGGCGCAGCGCCGGGTCGCAGTCCATCCACACCGAGAGCACGGCGCGCGACCGCAGCGGCCGGCTGCCCAGGCCCACGCCCTCGAGGATCACGGCGGGCGCCGCGGGCGTGACGACCGGGTCGCCCCAGGCGTCGGCGTACCAGTCCCACCGCGGGTGCTCGGCGTCGTAGCCGTGCTGCCACCGGTCGAACAACCAGGTGTCGATGCGGCCGGCCAGCATGGCGAACGCGGCGATGCGGTCGGGCGCCGCGGCCACGACCGCCCAGCCCTCGTAGACCTCGTCGCCGTGCACCACCGGGACCTCGCCGAACGACGGTTCCAGCGTGGCGGCGAGGCGGGCCGCGAAGGTCGTCTTGCCGCTGCCGGCCGGGCCGTCGACGCACACCACACGGACGTCGCCGACCGAGGGCGACGCGAGCAGGACGCGCTGGACCCAGCGGGGATCGACGTCGGCCCCGTCGTCAGGGTTGGACGAGGACATACCGGTAGCCGGTCACCGTGTAGGACAGGACCACCCACTTCGACGTCGTCGTGCCGTCGAGGCTGATCGCGTCGTTGGCGACGTAGAACCGCACGACGCCGCCGGCCAGCTCGGCCGACGACGCGGCGGGCAACGTCGTGGCGCCCACGCGGATCGGCGACGCCGCCGTGTACGACGACGGGTCGAGGGCGCTGCCCGTGTAGTAGCCGGCCAGCGGGACGGCGTGGCCCATGCGTCCGCTGGCGAAGTCGCCGGTCGAGGTGAGCGTGACGCGTACCCCGGTGAAGGGCAGCACGGTGTCCGGGAGACGTCGTGCGAAGGTCGCCTCGGACTGGTCGGGCAGGAACACCGCGCGGCGTCCCCAGCCGCCGGGCAGGGTGCGGCTGCCGACCACTCCCTGCATCGCCGAGAGAGCGTAGGCCGTCAGCGTGAAGGCCGTGCGCTTGGCGCGTGCACCGTTGACGGCGAACGTCGTCGAGCTCGACACCGCGACGCCCTCGCCCGCCTTCGCGGTGACGACCAGGGTGTAGATGCCGGGCGGCAGCGTGCGGCCGCCGCTGCGGATGCCGGCGTACGCGTGCGACGCGACGAGCCGGCGGCCCCACGTGGCCGACCAGTACACGCGTCCGCCTCTCATGACCCGCCAGGTCATCACCGAGGGCACGGCGTCGGACGTGGTGATCGTGATCGCGTCGCGGTAGCCGTCGGGGTAGGGGTAGACGAGCTTCTTCGACAACCGGATCGACGGCTTCGAGGCCTGCGTCGCGGCCACGGTGATGACCGGGCGCTGGAGGAGCGCCGCGGGCGCGCCGTCGCGACCCCGCATGAGCACGACCACGCGGTAGCTGCCGTAGGGCACCACGTGCCCGCGCCGGTCGCGCCCGTCCCAGCGCACGGTCTGCCGGGTGGCGAGGCCGAGGGGGAAGGAGCGCACCGTGGTGCCGCGGCTGTTGACGATGCGCAGCTCGCCGCTGTCACCCCCGGGCCGGTTGCTGGTGACGCGCACGTCGACGGCGTCCTCGTACCCGTCGACGAACGGGCGCAGCGTGGTGGTCGACAGGCGGAACGACTCGGCGAGCGCCACGACGCTGGTGGCTCCGGCGTCGCTCCAGACCGACGCCCCGTCGGTGCCGAGCGCGGCGACCTGAGCCTCGTAGCGGCCGGCCGCCATCGGCGTCGGCCACGAGGTGGCCTCCAGCGTCGTCGTGGCCGCGTCGACGCTGCCGCAGCCGCCGATGGTCGTGCCGGCGAGGGTCGCGCAGGTCCAGTGCGGGGCGCCGACCAGCCGGTAGCGCACGGCGTACCGGGTGGGCGCCGGGCCGCTCGCGGGCGCCGACCACGCGACGGTGATGTGCTCGACGCCGCCGGTCGCCGTCGGTGCGTCGGGCTGGTCGGGCGGCGGGGTCACCGACGGGACGACCGACCCGGTGCCGTTCGCGAAGCCCTCGCCGACGCCGTTCACGGCCGAGACGGCGAAGGCGTAGGTATGCCCGTTCTGGATCGGGGTGCCGTCGGCGAACTTCGAGATGCGCAGCGACGTCGTGAACGCCGGGAGGATCGCGACCTCCCTGCCGGCGCCGCCGTCGATGCTGCCGCGGACGTGGTAGGCGACGAGCGCCGACCCGTTGTCGGCCGGCACCTCCCAGGTGAGGAACACCGCGGAGTCGCTGGGGCTCAGTCCGACGTCGGGGGGCGCGCTCGGCTGGTCGACGAGCGCCGCCCCGATGTTGATGACGCCCGCGCCGCAGCGTTCGGCGGTGCAGCCGGACGACGCCGCCCACGGCGTCACCGTCTCCTGCAGCCGTGCCGCCACCTGGTCGGGTGTGAGCGTCGTGGTGACGCGCGACTGCATGAGCGCCACGGCGGCCGCGACGTGCGGCGTGGCCATGCTCGTCCCCGCGTGCCACGCGTAACCGGCGGCCCCCGGCGTCGTGGTGCCCAGGTTGATCGTCGAGATGATGTCGTTGGCGCGCGCGTTGTGGTCGCCGCCCGGGGCCGCCACGGTGAGGGGCAGCGTCGCGGTGCCCGTGTCGGAGTAGCTCGCGAGGCCGCCCGCACGGGTGGACGCCGCGACCCTGACCACGCCCTCGCAGTCGGCCGGCTGCGAGCCGGGGCTGCCGCCCACACCCGCTTCGATCGACGAGCCGTCGTTGCCGGCCGCGACGACGACGGTGGCGCCGTGGTCGCGCGCGTAGTCGATGGCGCTCTGCGTGGTCGCGAGGCACGCACCGGGGCCGCCGAGCGACATGTTGATGACCTTGGCGGGGTTGGGGTTCGCGGTGCCGAGCACCCCGGGGTCGCCCGCCGCCCACCGGATCGCCGCCGCGATGTCGCTCGACGACCCGCCGCACTTGCCGAGCACCCGCACCGGCTCGACCTTGACCCCGGGAGCGATGCCGGTGATCCCGGAGCCGTTGCCCTGGCGGGCCACGATCGTCCCGGTGACGTGGGTGCCGTGCCACGAGCTGTTGCTGCTGCCGTCGGCGTTGTCGCCGCCGCAGTTGACGAACAACCCGCCCGCGGCGGTTCCGGCGTCCTCGGCGGACGTGATCCAGTCGCCCGGGTCGGACGGGTCGGCGTCCCATCCGGTGCCGTCGTTGGCGCGCAGGTACTTCTCCGGCACCGTCCCGTCGCCGGAGACGAAGTCGTAGCCCTTGACGATCGGGTCGGTGCTCTTGGGCACCGAGACCGACGACGTGAGGTCCGGGTGCACCGTGAGCCCCGTGTCGAGCACGGCGACCACGACGCTCGTCTTGCCCTTGGTGCGCGCCCAGGCCACCGGTGCCTTGGTCGACCACCCGCCGTGCGATCCCGCCGTGTCCCAGACGTCCCACTGCTGGCTGAAGTAGGTGTCGTCGGGCGTCACGGGGCTCGCCTCGGTGGGATAGACCCACAGGTCGGGCTCGGCCCAGAGGACGTCGGGCTGCTTCTCGAGCGCCCTCGCGGCGGCCCACGCGGCGGCGGGCGGCAGCGCGCGCCCGAGCTCGAGCAGTGTCTGGCCCTGACCGAGGCGCCGGCCGCGGGGCTGCGTCCCCTCTCCGGTGATGCGACCGAGCGCGGCCCGGACGCCGGTGGAGGGCACGGCCCCGTCGCGGGTGCGGACGATGAGTCGGGTGACCGGGTGCTCGCGGGGCGCGTGGCGCGGTGCCGCCGACGCCGGAGCCGGCGCGGACGTCGAGCCCGCGGGAGCGGCGCCTGCCGGGGCGACGGTCGCCAGAAGCAGGCCGGCCACGGTCGCCGCGCACACCGCGACCGCGGTGCTCGCCGAGCGTGTCACGGCAGGTGCTCCCCGGGTTGGACCCTCGCGCCGTCGCAGGCGCGCCCGCCCATGGTAGGTCGCGATCGTCGGCTCGGGATCCTCGGGCGGGGACCGGCCGGCGGGAGATCGCTCGGGCCCCCGGCTCCGTCCGCGACACCTGGGCCGGGTGTGGCCTACGTGACGGACGGGAGGGCAGGACAAGCCGCAGGCGGCGGGCTAGGTTCGAGGGAGCAGGTCGAGGACGACGTGGTGCTGCGAGGCCCGGTCGTCCAGGGCCACGGTGACGCTTCGGCGACGTCAGGGAGCGAGGGAACGTCATGGGTCCGCAACCGGTCGACACGGGGCGCGACGACCTCGGCACGGTCATGGTGCTCACCGCCGAGGCGCTCGCCGAGTTGCCGTGGGAGGAGCTGCGCGGGATCGAGGGCGCGACCCACAAGGTGCTCTGGCAGTCCGGCACCGTGGTCATCGGCCTCATCCAGGTCGATCCGGGCAGGACCAAGCCCGAGCACACCCACCACGGGGCGCACCACCACATGTTCATCACGCGGGGCTCGTGCGTGATGCTCGGCCAGCGCGTCGACGCCGGCTCCTACGTCTACGTGCCGCCGGGCGTCCCGCACGCGGTCGACGACGTCGGCCCCGAGGGCGTCGAGTTCTTCTACACCTACCGCCCGCTCGAGCTGCCTCGTCACCACGACGACAGCGACCACCACGCGCATCCCGTGTGATCGTCGTCGCCGTCGCTCGTCGTCTCGGGTGAACGGCGGGCGTACGCACGACGTCGGCGCTAGGTTGCCGACGTGAGCAAGCACAAGTGGCACGAGGGCGACGAGCCGATCGCACTGACGAAGAAGGAGTACGAGCGCGAGCTCGTGCACCTGCAGAGCGAGATGGTCGCGATGCAGGAGTGGATCAGGCACGCCGGCCAGCGTCTGGTCGTGATCCTCGAGGGACGTGACACCGCGGGCAAGGGCGGCGTCATCCGGCGGATGACCTACCTCATGAACCCGCGCTACGCGCGCGTCGTCGCGCTCCCCGCCCCGACCGAGCGCGAGCGCTCGCAGTGGTACTTCCAGCGCTACGTCGCCGAGCTTCCGGCCGCGGGAGAGGTCGTGATCTTCGACCGGTCCTGGTACAACCGCGCCGGCGTCGAGCGCGTCATGGGGTTCTGCACCGACGAGCAGTACGAGTACTTCATGCGCGTGTGCCCGCTGCTCGAGCGCACGCTCCAGCAGGACGGCATCATCCTGGTGAAGTACTGGCTGTCGATCTCCGACGAGGAGCAGCGCCGACGGTTCCAGTCGCGCATCGACGACCCGGCTCGCCGCTGGAAGCTCTCGCCGATGGACCTCGAGGCGCAGGCGCGCTGGGTCGACTACGCCGAGGCCAAGGACCAGATGTTCGCCTACACCGACACCCGCGAGAGCCCCTGGTACGTGGTCGACGCCGAGGACAAGAAGACGGCGCGCCTCAACCTCATGTCGCACCTGCTCTCGCTCGTGCCCTACCAGCCCATCGAGCACGACGACATCGTGCTGCCGCCCCTGCAGCACCGCGCCTACGTGCGGCCGCCGCTGGACAGCCAGACGTTCGTCCCGCACCGCTACTCCGTCGGCTGAGTCTGCTCGTCACCTCTCGCCCGGCTCCACGGCTCCGCGGCCGAGGAGCAACCGGATTCACCGACCCCTACCGTGGCCCCGTGGGTCTCGCGGGAGCACTGGCGCCCCACCTTCCTGCCGACCCGGCGGTGAGGCGGCGTAATGCCGTGGTGCTCGTGGTCGGCGGGCTCTTCGCGCCCGCGTCCGTCGTCGTCTCGCAGTCGAACCCGGCGGCGGGCTGGGTCTGTCCGTGGCCGCGCCAGCTGGCCGCCGGCTTCGCAGTCTTCGTCGGCGCGGCCCAGGTGCTCGCCGCGTGGGACAGGGCCGATCGCGAGGGCGCGGGGCCGCTGGTTGCGCATGTACTCACTCGCCGGGGTCGCCCTGTACTCGCGGCCGGTCCCCTTCGACGAGTACGTCGAACGGCTCGCCGGGCCGTTGTCGGTGCGCTCGATCCTCGATCGCTGACCCCTCGCCGCGCCACGGCACGCACGGATCGCGCGGCACGTCTGTGTCGGCGTGGAGGGCGACACTGGGGGAGTGATGAGGAGACGGGCGCGCAGCGCGGTCGAAGGGGTGCTCGGGGCGGCGCTCGCCATCGCCCTCGCCGGCTGCGCGATCGACGTCCCCACGAGCGGTTCGTCCCCCCAGCCCCTCGTCGGCTCGTCGGTCCCGTCCGAGACCGGCGACGCCGGCTCCGAGACCACGTCGTCGTCCTCCACGGCCGCCTCCACGCCGAGCCTGCCGCACCCGACCGTGAGTGCTCGTCAGGGCACCGCGCTGGCCGCCCTCGCACACCTGCGCGTGAAGGGCCGCGCCCCCATGACCGGCTACCGCCGCGCTGAGTTCGGCCCCTCGTGGCCCGACGTCGACGGCAACCACTGCGACACCCGCGACGACGTGCTCGCGCGCGACCTGCGCGACGTCAGCTACCGACCCGGTGGTTGCAAGGTCGCCACCGGAGTGCTGCACGACCCCTACACCGGTGCGACCGTGCACTTCGTCCGCGGCGTCTCGACGAGCGTGCTCGTGCAGATCGACCACGTGGTCGCGCTCGGCGACGCGTGGCAGAAGGGCGCCCAGTCGTGGACGCCGCAGCGCCGCGTCGAGTTCGCCAACGACCGGCTCAACCTCCTTGCCGTGGGCGCAGCGGTCAACCAGGCCAAGGGCGACGGCGACGCAGCCACGTGGCTGCCGCCGAGGTCGTCCTTCCGCTGCTCCTACGTGGCGCGTCAGGTGGCGGTGAAGGCGCGCTACGGGCTCTGGGTCACGCAGGCCGAGAAGGGCGCCATGGCGCGCGTGCTCGCAACCTGTCCCGCCCAGCCGCTGCCGCGCGGCTGACGGCTCGGCGGACGTCTCGGCGGACGTCTCGGACGTGCGCCCTCACCAGCCTTCGGACAGCACCCGCTCGAGCATGTCGACGTAGAAGTCGGCGCTGGCCTGCGTGAGGCACATCGGCGGCTTCATCTTGAGCACGTTGGCGCGCTCGCCGGTGGGCTGCACGACGAGCCCGAGCTCGCGCATCCGGTCGCAGATCGCGTAGCACTCCTCGGTGGCGGGCTCGAGCGTCTCGCGGTCGCGCACGAGCTCCACGCCGAGGTAGAGGCCGAGGCCGTGCACCGCACCGACGATCGGGTAGCGGTCCATGAGCACCGTGCACTTCTCGATGAGCCGGTCGCCGATGACGGCCGCGTTGCGCTGCAGCCCCTCGTCGCGGATGACGTCGAGCACCGTCATGCCGCTCACGCACGACACCGGGCTGCCGCCCGCGGAGGAGAAGAACGAGCCCTGGTCGGCGAAGCCGTCGGCGATCGGCTTGGTGGTGATGACGGCACCGAGCGGGTGCCCGTTGCCCATCGCCTTGGCGATCGTGATGATGTCGGGCCGCACGCCGTGCATGTCGAAGGCCCACCAGTGGTGGCCGAGGCGGCCGTAGCCGACCTGCACCTCGTCGGCGATGCACAGGCCGCCGACCGAGCGCACGGCGTCGTAGGCGCCCTGCAGGTAGCCGTCGGGCAGCAGGACGCCGCCGGCGTTGCCGAACACCGGCTCGCAGATGAACGCCGCAGGGGGGCGGCCCTCCGACGCGATGCGCTCGACGAGCTCGCGCAGCTCGGCGGCGTAGTCGGCGCCGCTGTCGGCCCCGCGGAACCGGCCGCGGAACGAGTTGGGCGCTGATGCGCAGTGCACCCAGTCGGGTCGGGAGTCGAGCGCGTTGGGATTGTCGTAGAGCGAGGTCGTCACGGCGTCGGACAGCATCGTCCACCCGTGGTAGGCCTCGCGCACGGCGACGACGTCCTGGCGTCCGGTGACCACCTGCGCGATGCGCAGCGCCAGGTCGACGGCCTCCGACCCGCTGTTGACCAGGAACACCGTGTCGAGACCCTCGGGCGCCAGGTTCGCGAGACGCTCGGAGAACTCGGCGATCGACGCGTAGTGGAACCGCGAGTTGCTGTTGAACGTGCGCAGCTGGCGCTCGACCGCGTCGGCGAGGCGCGGGTGGCCGTGCCCGATCGCGGCGACGTTGTTGACCATGTCGACGTAGGCGCGCCCGGTGGTGTCGAACAGGTGGTGCTTCCAGCCGCGCTCGACGCGCATCGGCGCCGCGTAGTAGTGCTCCTGCACGGTGGCGACCGACGCGACGCGACGCTCGAGCAGGCCGCCGGGGTCGTCGGCCGGAACTGCGAGGTCGACGCCGAGGAGCGGTGACGGGTCGGGGCACAGCTGCGCCCAGCCGCGCACGACCTCCGGCGTCGCGAACGTCGGGGCGTCGAGCGAGAGGTCGTGGCACACCTGCACGTGGACGTCGCCGCCGCCCACCCTGCCGAGCGCGGTTCCGCCCCGAACGGTGGCGCCCTCGGCGACGTCGACCGCGAGCCCGGTGACGGCCAGCCGCCCGGCCTCGCCGTCGAGGTGCAGGACGCCGCCGTCGGCGCGGGTCACGGTGCCCGCCCACGGTGCGCTCACCGGCGTGCCGACCGGGAGCACGAGGTCGACGCCGAGTGCGTAGGTGGCCGGCGCGTAGGCGGAGTCGAGCGAGGTGCGGGTGAGCCGTGCCTCGGCATAGCGCGTCGCAGCGACACCAGTGCGGACAGCGGCCTCGCGCAGGACGTCGCGCTCGACGGTCGGCAGCAGGAAGCGCCCGGAGTGCAGGGCGTCGCTCGTGACCGACAGGTCGACGACCGCGACGTCCGGGATGCCGCTCACGATGGGGCTCGCTGCCGCGAAGGCGGCGCGGGCCGCTGCGTGGCGGGGAGCAGGACCCAGGTCGAGCGCCGCGCGGATCACGGCCTCGGCGACATCGAGGTCGACGCCGCGAGCCGTGTGGAAGATGCGCCACTCCGACTCGAGCGGGCCGGTGGCCGACTCGTTGTCGGGGTCGAGCAGGGCCTGGTGCTCGCCGCTCGCGACGAGCACGGCGCCGCGCAGCACGACGAGCGGCCACAGCGCCGCGACGTCGGCCTCGTCGAGCGGCACGACCTCGTGGAAGGCGCGGATCGCGGGCAGCACGGCCCACGGGTCGTCGGGGGAGTGGCGCAGCACCGACGACGCGGTGACCGCGATGTCGCCCACGAGCCACGAGCGCGACAGGTCGCCGAAGTCGATGATCCCGTCCGGACGCAGGCGTCCGGCGTCGTCGTAGGACCCCACGACGTTGTCGTCGGTGACGTCGCCGTGGATGGCCTGCACACGGAGGGCGTCGGCCACCTCGGCGACCCGGTCGAACGCGGCGGTCGCGAGGTCGGCCACGAGCGCCTGGCGCTCGGGCTCGGCGATGGAGGGCAGCAGGCTCCCGAGGACCGGCGCTGCCTGGCGCAGGTCCCACTGCACGACGCGGTCGAGGCCCGGGTGGTCGAAGTCGGCGAGCGCCGCCGACGCGTGCGCCGACAGTCGGCCGAGGTCGGCCACCACGTCGGGGGCGAGGTAGCCGTCGCCCGACAGCGGGGTGCCCTCGACGAAGGTGAGGACCCGCACCGGAAGCGTGTCGGCGCCGTCGGCGACGTCGTGCACGAGCGCGCCCTCGCGGCTCTCGACCGGGACGGGCGCGAGGAAGCTCGTGTCGGCGGCCGCGATGTGCAGCAGCGCCGCGTTCTGCGCCTCGATCGCCGCCAGCCCCCAGCCGCGGTTGGCCACCTTCACCACGCGCGGGCCCTCCGCAGCGCGCACGAGGTAGTTGCGGTCCTGGTGGCTGCCGAGCTCTCGAACCTCGCCCTCGAGACCCCACAGCTCGTGCGCGATCTCGGCCGCCCGCACCGCCTCGACCCCCGGGCGCGGCGAGACCGGGAGGTGGTCGTGCCCTCCGAGCTGGTCGGGGTGGCCGGGGGCGGCGTGCTGCGGGCCGGTCATGGCAGGAGGGTCCTCGGGACGGGGGACGACGAGCGAGTCACGAGGATGGTAGACGGGAGGCGACGCGCCGGGACGCTGCCCGGTACGACCACGCGGCGCTGGCGAAGGCCAGCACCTGCACCGCCGCGCCGATCAGCAGGAGCGTCGTCACCCCGAGCCCGAGCATGGCGCCGAAGACGGCCGTCATCCCGGCGTACGCCGTGGTCCGCAGGCTCGCGGCCGTCGTGAACACCTGCGACCGCACCGCGGGATCGGCCTCGCGCGTGCGGATGCGGAACAGCGCGGTCAGGAGCGGGCCCTCGAACGCGCCGAACGCGAACGCCGCCGCGACCGACCAGCCGAAGGCCGGTGCCCACGCGAGCAGAAGGAAGCTCACGCCGATCCCGGCGGTCGTGAGCGACAGCCCGCGGTCGGGGTGACGCAGCGGTCGTCGTACGACGTAGAGGGTGGTGATGAGCCCGCCGACCGCCGCGGCCCCGAACGCGATGCCCGACGCGGCCAGCGACCCGGTCTGGCGCTGTGCCAGGAGCGGGACGGTGACGAGGAAGGCCGCCTGGCCCGCGAAGCCGACGGTCGTCAGCACGGTCGCGTAGGCCAGCGTCGGCGTGCTCACCAGCCCGCGGAAGCCGGTGGTGATGTCGCGCACGATCGAGGCGCGGGCGTCGGTGGGCTCGCGCACGACGAAGGGGATCCGGGGCACGAGCGGGAGCGCCACGAGGAGCAGCGCGAGCAGGAAGAGCACCGGGCCGGTGGCGCCGAGCACGAGCGCCGCCGCGGCGGCCGGCGGCCCCACGATCGCGCCGACGTTGTACGTCGCGGCGTCGATGCCCCAGGCGCGGTCGAGACGCGGGCCGCTCACGATCGAGGGCAGCTGCGAGGTGAGACCGCCGGTGAGCGCCGGGTAGGCGAGACCGCCCACGGCGGCGATGACCAGGAGCACCACCAGCGGCGCGTGCGGGACGAGGCCCGCCAGGGCGGCGACCGCCGCGGCCATCACCGCCACGGCGGTGCCGATCACGCGGCCGGGTCGCGCGGCCCGGTCGAGCAGGGCGCCCACGGGCGGGCCGGCGAGCGCGGCGAGCCCGGTGAACGCGGCCACGAGCGCGGCGCCGTCGCTCTCGGCGCGGTTGCTGGCCAGGGCCGTCAGCAGCAGCGCGGGCCCGATCGCCTCGGTGGCCGAGCGCGCCGCCGTGGCGACCACCGCGTAGGTCGCGACGTCCGACCGCGCCGACCGGCCGCCGGCACCCACGTCCTCGACCACGTCGTCACGGTAGTCGGGCGTAGGTTCGCAGCCGACAGGCCGGTGCGACGACGAGGAGGACGTGTGGCGACGATCGACGAGCGGCGGTCGCTGCTGCGCGCCGACTGCACCCAGTGCGCCGCCCTGTGCTGCGTGGTGCCCGCGTTCGCCCGTTCGTCGGACTTCGCGATCGACAAGCCCGCCGGCCATCCCTGCCCCAACCTGCGCGACGACCTGAGGTGCGGCGTCCACGAGCAGCTGCGCGACCGCGGCTTCCCGGGGTGCGTCGTCTTCGACTGCTTCGGCGCCGGGCAGTTCGTCACGCGCTCGACCTTCGGGGGCCACGACTGGCGCACGTCGCCCGACGTCGCCGACCACGTCGGTGAGGCCTTCCCCCGGGTGCGCGCGCTGTTCGAGCTGCGTCGCTACGTGGCCGAGGCTGCAGCGTTCCCGCGCGCCGCGCCGCTGCACGACGAGCTCGAGGTCGCGTGGAGCCGGCTCGAGAGCACCGTCGAGCTCCCCCTGCCCGAGCTGCTCGACGTCGACGTCGACGACGTCCGCGCGGAGGTCAACGCGTTGCTCCTGCGTGCGTCCCAGCTGCAGCGGGCCGGCGAGCCCGCGGCCGGCGTCGACCATCGGGGCGCCGACCTCGCAGGACGCGACCTGCGCGGTCGCGACCTGCGCGGAGCCAGCCTGCGCGGGGCCCTGCTCGTGGGGGCCGACCTGCAGCAGGCCGACCTGCGCGGCGCCGACGTGATCGGAGCCGACCTGCGCGGTGCCGACGTCCGCGATGCCGACCTGCGCGACGCCCTGTTCCTCGTCCCGCCCCAGCTCGAGGCCGCGCGCGGCGACGCCGGGACCCGCATCCCCGCCTGGGCCTCCCGCCCCACCCACTGGGCTGGCTAGGGTGCGGGCCATGGACGATCGGATCCCCCCTGGAATGCGCGAGCAGCTCGACGGGTTCGACGGCACCGGGCTCGGCACGTTCGGGCACCGGCCGTTCCTGACCGAGCCCGGGCAGCTCGACGAGTGGCGGCCCGACGCCGCGATCGTGGGCGCCCCGTGGGACGGCGGCACGTCCTACCGCCCCGGTGCGCGGTTCGGCCCGCGCGCCCTGCGCAACGCGCACACGCCCGGCACCTACCACCTCGACCTCGAGCTCGAGATCTTCGACCACCTCGACGTCGTCGACTACGGCGACGCGCCCTGCTCCTGGGGGCTGTGGGAGCCCTCGCGCCAGGCGATCTACGACCGGGTGAGCGCCGTCGCCACCCGCGGCATCGTGCCCGTCGTGCTCGGCGGCGACCACGCCATCACCTGGCCGGCGGCCACCGCGGTCGCCGACCACCTCGGCCACGGCAGCGTCGGCCTCATCCACTTCGACGCCCACGCCGACACCGCCAACGACGAGGCGGGCAACCTCGCCAGCCACGGGACCCCGATGCGCCGGCTCATCGAGAGCGGCGCCATCCTCGGCCGCAACTTCGTGCAGGTGGGCCTGCGCGGCTACTGGCCGCCCGCCGACGTCGTCGCGTGGATGCGCGAGCAGGAGATGAAGACGCACTTCATGCAGGAGATCTGGGAGGACGGCATCAAGGCCGTCATCGACCGGGTCATCGACGAGGCGCTGGACGGTCCCGAGTACATCTACCTCTCGGTCGACATCGACGTCCTCGACCCCGGCTTCGCACCGGGCACCGGCACCCCCGAGCCCGGCGGCATGGCGCCCGTCGACCTGCTGCGCATCGTGCGCCGCATCGCGATGGACACCCGGCTGGTCGGCATGGACCTCGTCGAGGTGGCCCCTGCGTACGACCACGCCGACGGCACGGCCAACAACGGCCACCGGGTGATCTGGGAGGCGCTGTCGGGCATGGCCAAGCGCCGGGTCGACGGCCTCGAGATCGGGATGCCCGGCCGGTAGGCGTCAGCCGCGCGGGATCTCGAGCACGCTGGCGAGCCCCGGCTGCTCCGGGTCGTCGACGATCTCCTCGCCGGCGGCCCACGACCGGATCACGTGCGCGAGCTCGCCGGGGTGGCTGAAGTTCACCGCGTGCGCCGCGCCCGTGATGACGACGACCGTGACGTTGTCGGGCATCTCGGCGGCGACCTCGAGCACGCGCTCGCGCGTGGGCATCAGCGGGTCCTTGCTGCCGAGCACCGCGAGCGCCCGGACGTCCATCTCGAGAAGGCGTTCGAGGGAGGGGTAGCGGGTGAGGGCCGCGAACAGCTTGAGCGCGTTGATCGGCCCGAACTTCACGTAGTCGGGGACGGCGACCCGTGCCATGCGCGGGCTCTCGCGGACGCCGTCGACCGCGAGCTGGCCGACCGCACGGCGCAGCGGCCGGTTCTGGATGCCGCCCGCCGGCGCCACGAGCACGACGCCCGCGACGCGGTCGGGGTAGTGGTGGCAGACCTCGGCGATGATCGGGCAGCCCATCGAGTTGCCGATGAGGATCGCCCGCTCGATGCGCATGGCGTCGAGGATCAGCACGAGCGCGTCGGCCAGCTGCGGGATGGTGAGCGGCTTGGGCGGGCGCTGGCTGCGGCCGTACCCGGGCAGGTCGGGCACCACCTGGCGCGCGGTGTCGGCCAGCAGCCGGGCGGTCGGCATGAGGTACGACCCGGAGATGCCGAAGCCGTGGACGTGCACCATCGGCACCTCGTCGGTGCGCTCGACGGTCGAGCGGATGAAGACCCGTCGGCCGTCCACGATCATCGTGTGGTGCTGCCAGCCGGGGTCGAGCGTCGTCGTCATAGGAGCCCCCTCGGCGACCGAACCTACCCGGCTGAGGGCTCGATCGTCACGAGTCGCAGCACGCGAGCCGGCTCGGCGAGCAGGTCGTCGCGCACGGCTCGGAAGGCCCCGACGTGGGCGCTGCCGTCGTGCGCGGCGTGGTGCGCGCGGGTGGACCACACCTCGTAGAACGCGAAGACGGCGGGGTCGGCCTCGTCGACGTGCAGGTCGTAGCGCAGGCACCCGTCCTCGGCGCGGGTGGGCGACACCATCGCGAGCAGCGCTGCACGCAGGTCGGCCTCGCGGCCGGGTACGGCGTGGAACTCCACGACCATCGCGAGCGCGTCGTCCATGGCGGGTCCTCCGGTGTCGGTCGGGATGGGTGCCGTCGTCAGGCGAGGTGGAGGGCGTGCGCCTCTTCCCAGAGCTCGTCGCGGACGTCGGGGTGCGCGGCGTCGCGGATGAGGTGGCGCGCCTGCGACTTCTGGTCGTAGCCCCAGATCCAGGCCTGGCCGTTCTCGGTGACGATGGCGGAGGCCTGGAACGACGTGACCGGCTCCTCGATCATGGGCACGATCGTGGAGACGTTGGCGCGCGGGTGCCAGGAGCGCAGCGCCAGGATCGCCTGGCCGCCGGGGGAGTGCAGCGCGCCCACGATGAAGTCGGTCTGGCCGCCGAACCCCGAGTAGATCCGGCCCTTCACGCGCGAGGCGTTGGCCTGCGCGTAGAGGTCGACCTGCAGCGCGGTGTTCACCGACGTCATGAGCGGCTGCCGCGCGATCAGCGACGGCTCGTTGGTGGTCTCGGTGCGCAGCATCCGCACGCGCGGGTTGCGGTCGACCCAGCCGTAGAGCTCCGGGGAGCCGAACAGGAATGACGACACGAGCTCGGCGTCGGGGTCGAGCGCGCCGGCGCGGTCGAGCTCGAGGACGCCGTCGCTGAACATCTCCGACCACACGCGGAGGCCGCGGCGGCCGGTGAGGCCCGAGAGCACGGCGTCGGGGACGGCGCCGATGCCCAGCTGCATCGTCGAGCCGTCGGCGACGCGGGTGGCGACGCGGTCGCCGATCGCGGCGCTCACGTCGTCGATCTCCATGGCACCCGGGGACGTCAGCGCGGAGTCGACCTCGATCGCGACGTCGATGTCGTCGACGTCGATCTCGGCGTCGCCGAACGTGTAGGGCATCTGCGCGTTGACCTGGGCGATGACCACGCCGCCGCGGGCCCGCACCGCCTCGATGGCCGCGGGCAGGATGTTGACCTCGATGCCCAGCGAGACCTTGCCGTCGACCGGCGGCGACGTGTGCAGGAGCACGACGTCGGGCGGGCAGGTGGCGCCGAACAGGCGCGGCACCAGCGACAGGCGCGACGGGATGTAGATCAGCGTGGGGCTCTTGCGCATCCCCGGGCCGACGAAGGCGGTCTCGTAGGTGACGCCGTCGCGGTCGGGGAGGCCGGGCTGCGCGTTGAGGGCGTGCAGCCGGTACTCGGGGAGGACGCCGTCGACCGCGGCCAGCAGCACGTGCGGCGTCGCGAAGTTCCCGCTCACCACGACCCGGGGGTTGCTCGGCAGCCCCGCCAGGACGCGTCCGAGCTCGGAGGTGGTGATCGTGCGCATGGTGGCGGAGTCCCCTCGACGGTCGTGCGGGCCGGGTGACCGTACGTCGTGGGACCACGCCCGCGCCGGTCGGTGCTACAGCGACGCTACCCACCCGGAGGCGGCGACGTGGACCCGGCGGGCGAGTCGTCCGACACCTCCGCGCGAGCCCACGGCGAGCCCCTCGTGCGGATGGCGGGTCTCCGGTGAGGGGACGTGAGGCTTTCGTGATCCCCGTACGCTCATCTGCGAGGGGTGACACGCCGATGGTTGTCGGGGCGGCACGAGCGCTGGCGCGCATCAGGCGCGTCAGACTGTCACAGTGAGTGTGCTCCTCGGAGCGCACCGTCGACGGGGTGGAAAGGACAGGGAGCGTGGCTATCGAGCGGGCGCAGGCCCTGGTGATCGAGGACTCTCCCGAGATCACCCTGCTGGTGCGTGGCCTTCTCGAGAAGGAGGGCTACTCCGTCGTGGCCACGCCGCGAGGGGTCCAGGGCCTCGAGTGGGCGCGGGCCAAGAAGCCCGAGCTGGTCATCCTCGACCTCTCCCTCCCCGATCGTGACGGTGTCGAGGTCTGCCGCGAGCTGCGCTCCTTCAGCGACGCCTACGTCGTCATGGTCACGGCGCGCGACGACGAGGTCGACAAGATCGTGGGTCTCACCGTCGGGGCCGACGACTACGTCACCAAGCCGTTCTCGCCGCGCGAGCTGGCAGCGCGCATCCGTGCGATGCGCCGCCGTCCCCGCGTCACCAGCCAGCAGGAGGCCCGCGACTTCGGGCGCCTGGTGATCGACCCGGTCGCTCGTGAGGTCTCCGTCGACGGCGAGAACGTCGAGCTCACCAAGATCGAGTTCGACATCCTCGACCTGCTCTCGAGCAGCCCTCGTCGCACCTTCACCCGCGAGCAGCTGCTCGTGCAGGTGTGGGGCGAGTGGTTCGGCGACGACCACGTGATCGAGGTCCACATGGGCAAGCTGCGCAAGAAGCTCGGCGAGTCCGCGTCGCAGCCGCGCCACATCCGCACCCTGCGCGGTGTCGGCTACCGCTTCGAACCGGCCTGACAACGCCGCGGCAGGGGGCTGCCGCACGTCGCCGAGCGAGGAGGGGCCCACCGCCGTGTACGGCATGATCAACGAGGCGATGCGCCGTCACGTCGACGAGACCGCGGGTGCCGAAGCCTGGGACCGCATCGCGTCGCGCGCAGACGCGCCGACCACCTGCGCGTCGATGCACCACCACGACGACGCGGTCACCTACGCGCTCGTCGGTGCCGCGAGCGCCGGGCTCGGCATCCCCGCGCAGGACCTGCTCCGCTCGTTCGGGCGCTACGGGTCGCTGCGCGTCGGCCCGGAGAACCACGCCGACATCCTCGGCGCCACGGGCACCGACGTCATCAGCGTTCTCACCCACCTCGACGAGATGCACGCGCGCCTGCAGGTGCTCTACCCCGAGCTGCGTCCGCCGTCGTTCACCGTCGTCGACGACGGCACCGCGTCCTTCGAGGTGCACTACACCTCAGAGCGCGTCGGGCTCGCGTCGTTCGTGGTCGGCCTGCTCGAGGGGCTCGGCGAGCTGTACGGGACGCCGGCGAAGGTCGTGCACGTCTCCGACGTCACGGTCGACCGGACGTCCGACGTCTTCCGCGTGAGTCCCGAGAGCTAGCGCATGGGAGTCCGCCTCGAGGACGGCGACCTCGACCGGGTCGCCCCGTTCGGCGTGCTCGTCGACGAGGACCTCGTCGTGCGACGCGTCGGGCCCTCGTGGCTGCGGCTCACGCCCGACTTCTCCGGTCGCGGGCTCCTCGAGGTGTTCGACGTCGTGCGTCCTGCGGGCATCGAGTCGATCAGCGTGCTGCGCCAGCACCGCGACTCGATGCTCCTGCTCCGACTGCGCCCGGGCGGTCCGCGCCTGCGCTTCCAGGCGGTCGACACCTCCGAGCCGTCCGGCGTGCTGCTGCTCGGCACGCCCGTCGTCTCGACGTCGGAGGAGCTCGACCGCCTCGGCCTGTCGGCCGCCGACTTCTCGCCCATCGACCAGACGCCCGACCTCCTGCTGCTGCGCCGCGGTCAGGAGCGCAGCCTCGCCGACCTGCGCACGCTCAACACCGAGCTGCAGCGCTCGGCCGGCGAGCTGCGCCGCACCAACAAGATGCTCGGGCGCGCCGAGGCCCGCTACCGCCAGCTCGTCGAGCTGCAGCCGCTCGTCATGTACATCGACACCCTCGGGTCGGTGCCGACGGCCGAGTTCATCTCCCCGAGCGTGGAGTCGTGGATCGGGTACCCGCCGCAGCGGTGGACCGACGAGCCCGGCTTCTTCATGGACGTCGTCCATCCCGACGACCGCGACCGGGTCTGGGGCGCGCACCTGCGGGCCGAGCGCGACGACTCCCCGTTCGACCAGGAGTTCCGCGTCGTCCACGCCGACGGGCGCACGCTGTGGGTGCGTGCGGTCGACACGGTCGTGCGCGACGAGGACGACGGGGCGCACGGGCGCCGCATCGGCTTCATGCTCGACATCACCGCCGGAAAGATCGCCGACCTCGAGCTGCAGAGCACGATGTCGCGGCTCACCACCCTGCTCGCCCACATGCAGGCCGGCGTCCTCGTCGAGGACGCCCAGCGCCACGTCGTCATGGCCAACGACATGCTCTGCTCGGTCTTCGCCACGTCGACCACGCCCGCCGAGCTCTCGGGGCGGCCCGCGACCGCCGCGATCTCGCAGCTGCTCGCGGCGACCGGCGACCCGGCGTCGTTCCTGCGGCGCACCGAGGACCTGTTGCACCGGCGCTGGCCGGCCGCCAACCAGACCCTCGCGCTCAACGACGGCCGCGTGCTCGAGTTCGACTTCCAGCCCATCGCCTCCGACGGGCAGCACCTCGGCGCGATGTGGATGTTCCGCGACGTCACCGATCGCGTGCAGTACCAGGAGGCGCTCGCTCGTGCGCGCGACGAGGCGATGGCGGCGTCCGACGCGAAGACGCAGTTCCTCGCGTCGATGAGTCACGAGATCCGTACGCCGATGCACGGGGTCCTCGCCACGCTCGACCTGCTGCGCATGACACCGCTCGACGGCGAGCAGCGCGAGCTCGTCGAGGTGATCAACTCGTCGGCCTCGACGCTGGTCGAGATCATCAACGACATCCTCGACTTCCAGCGCGTCGAGGCCGGGCGCATCGACCTGGTGTCCGAGCCCCTCTCGCCGCTCGAGGTCGTCACCGGCGTCGTCGACCTGCTCGGCCCGCAGGCACGGGCCAAGGGCCTCGAGCTGCGGCTGGTCGCCGACCCGGGCCTGCCCCTGCTCGTGTCCGGCGACGCCCTGCGGTTGCGCCAGGTGCTCGTCAACCTCACGGGCAACGCGGTGAAGTTCACGTCGGTCGGTTCGGTGTCGGTGATGGTCACCGTCGGCGGCCACGCCGGGGACGACGTCGACATCGACTTCGAGGTGCGCGACACCGGCCCGGGGATCCCTGCCGACCGTCTCGGCACGATCTTCGACCCGTTCGTGCAGGCGCAGACCAAGCGCGAGGGCACCGGCCTCGGCCTGGCCATCTCCGACCGGCTCGTGACGCTCATGGGCGGGCACTTCAAGGTGACCAGCACCGTCCACGAGGGGTCGAGCTTCCGGTTCTCGGTGCGGTTCCCCGCGCTCTCCGAGGCCCCGCCCGCGGGCACCCCGGCGCCCCCCGTCGAGCGCGAGCAGCCCGGCCGAACCGTCCTCGTCGTCGACGACAGCGAGGCCAGCCGCAACCTCGTGCTGCGCCAGCTCTCGCGGCTCGGCGTCGACGCCGTGTCCGCCGAGTCCGGCGAGCAGGCGCTGGAGGTGCTCGCCGGCCCCGCGCGCGTCGGGCTCGTGCTGCTCGACGCCGACATGCCGGGGCTGGACGGCCCGACGACCACGGTCCGCATCCGCGCCTCCGACCGGCGTGCGGTGTCGGAGGTGTCGATCATCGGCCTCGTCGTGGGCGACGACGACGACTGGCTCGAGCGGTGCCGGGTGAGCGGGATGGACGGGCACCTGAGCAAGCCGGTCGACCTCGCCGAGCTGCGACGCGTCGTCGCCGAGCTCCTCGGGGTGCGGTGACCCGGTGCAGCCGACGACGATGTGCGGGAGAGGTGAGCAGTGAAGGGCGTGATCTTCAACCTCGTCGAGGACGTCGTGCGCCGGGAGCACGGTGACGGCTTCTGGGACGACGTGATCGACGACTCCGGCGTCTCCGGCGCCTACACCTCGCTGGGCACCTACTCCGACTCCGAGCTCGAGACGCTCGCCATCACCGTGGGGGAACGCATCGACGCGCAGCCCGACGCCGTGGTGCGGCACGTGGGCCACGAGGGCATCGCGATGCTCGCCGAGCGCTATCCGGAGTTCTTCACCCCGCACGTCGACGCCCGCTCGTTCCTGCTCTCGCTCAACACCGTCGTGCACCCCGAGGTGCGGAGACTGTTCCCCGGCGCGATGGTGCCCGAGTTCGCGCACCGGTTCCCGTCGCCCGACGTCGTCGAGCTGGTCTACGCCGGGCAGCGCGGCCGCTGCGACCTCGCCGAGGGCCTCATCGCGGGCGCAGGCGACTACTACGACGAGCGCCTCGAGGTGACGCAGCCGCGGTGCATGCGCCGCGGCGACGATGTCTGCGTCCTGCGGGTGAGGTCGCTGTGACCGACCAGGGCGCGGGGTCCGGCTCCGCCGCTGCCGAGACCTCCGCCGAGACGATCGCGCGGCTCGAACGTCGTGCCTCGCGCGAGCGTGCGGCGCGGCTCGAGGCCGAGCTCATCGCCGAGAGCCAGCTGCGCCGCTCGTACGAACGCTCGCGCGAGGTGGAGCTGTTCGCCCAGATCGCCGTCCTGGTCAACGAGAGCCGCGAGGCGCTCTCGGCTCTGGGTGCTGCGGCCAAGGTGCTGCGCCGCCACTGCGACTTCGCGGTGTCGCACGTGCTGGTGCCCGACAACGACGGCGCGTTCGTCACCGCCGACATCTGGGACGCCGACCCGGGCGCCCTGGAGTTCCTCGACGTCGTCATGGCCGCGACGGTCGACGAGCGGTTCCTCCCGCCGCGCGGGCTCCCGGGAGAGGTCGCGGCGTCGCACCTCGCGCTCTGGCTGCCCGACCTCGCCACGGCCGCGAACTTCCCGCGTAACAAGAGCATCCCGCGCGGGTCGTCGTGGGCGTTCCCCGTCGTCACGGGCGTGTCGGTGGCGGCGGTCATCGAGTTCGTGCACCCGACGCCGCGCAAGGCCGACGAGCGGCTGCTCCAGCTCGCGC
>Ga0302299_10000067_pt1 | contig 40550 bp, 40 predicted proteins | sample III_Fen_N3_4_FD_198795 | JGI IMG/M metagenome (GOLD analysis project Ga0302299, IMG submission 198795) | Peat permafrost microbial communities from Stordalen Mire near Abisko, Sweden - III_Fen_N3_4 | ecosystem: Environmental > Terrestrial > Soil > Wetlands > Permafrost | place: Sweden: Abisko...
GAGGCCATCGAGCGTGGCGACCTCGACGAGCTCGCGGACTACCGCAGCCGGGCGCCAGGCTTGCGGTTCGCCCACCCGACCGTGGAGCACCTGGTGCCGTTGTTCGTCGCTGCAGGGGCGGGTGGCGATCTGACGGGGTCGATCGACAACCCGATCGACGGCTACTGGTACGGCCTGGCCAAGCGCTCGTTCGCCTTCAGCTGACCGCCGGCGTGGTTGGGTGGCCACGTGGGTGACGCTGATTCCGTGACGGGCGATTCGTCGCGCCACGTGCTGCGCGTGGCCGGGGTCGACGTCCTCAGCTACTTGTCAGGTCGGCGCGACGGACGCCCGCTGGCTGACCTGGCACGGCCCCTGATGCCGGTCGCCGACGCGGCGCCGCTCATCCTCACGGCCATGCCCGGGTGGACGCTCGCCGCGGATGCCGACGCCCAGCCGGAGGTTGCCGACTCGCTGACCGACGCGCTGATCGCGGGTGGAGCGAGCGTGGCCCGTCACGTCCTGGGCTACACCCGTGACCTGCGTGGTGCGCGACCGGTCGACCCGGGCTGGGCTGACCCGCCGCTCGCACATGGACTGGTGCTCTCGGCCCTGACCGAGGTGACCATCGATCTGGTCGAGCTGAACCTTCGGGCGTTCCCATCGGACCACCCCGACCACATCGCCGACGAGCGTCGGGTGCACGACGAGCTGGCCGGTCTCCTCGAGCAGGAGGATCTGGGGCCGGTCCTTCCCGGGACCGCGCAGGTGCTGCTCGACGGACGTGCCGTTGCGGCCCTGGTGGTCAACCGGTTCCCGGGATCGGCTCCGTACGGCGGGCCGTGGGTCACCGAGGTGTTCCGCGACCCCCACCCGTCCGCGCGCGGCCTCGGCGCGTTGCTGCTGCGACGCGCTGTCGCTGTGCTCGTCGCCGAGGGCGAGACCGAGCTGAGCCTCGCCGTGACCCGGGGGAACCCGGCGGTTCGCACCTACGAGCGCCTGGGGTTCACTCCCACCTGGGACGTTCGTCGGCTGGTCCTCCCGGGGTCGGTCCCCGACGACGACGGCGAGCCCGTCGAGGCACCCTGACGCTCAGACCCGGGGCGGGAGCGAGGGTCCGGACCCGGCGCCGGTTGCCGCGATCGCGCGGCGGATCGCCGCCAGGTCGTCGTCGGCCAAGGTGAGCGTGGCGGCGTCGAGCCACCCCTCGACCTGCGCCGGCCTGCGGGCCCCGACAATTGCGGCGGTGACCCCTGGCCAGGCCAACGTCCACGCCGTGGCGACCGCCGCCACCGTCGTGTCGCGCGCGGCGGCGATCGGCCGCAGGGCCTCGACCAGGGCGAGGTTCTTGGGCAGGTCGACGGTGAAGTCGTCCTCGCGCTTGCGCCAGTCGTCGTCGGGCAGCTCGGCCACTCGCTGCGCCGAGAAGGCCCCGGTCAGCAGGCCGGACTGCATGGGCGAGTAGACGATGACCCCGGTGTCGTGCGTTGCACACCAGGGGATGACATCGGCCGCCGACTCACGGTCGATCATCGAGAACTGGGGCTGCAACGTCTCGACGTGACCGAGTGCTTCGGCCCGCTCCAGCAGGTCGACGTCGTGATTGCTCAAGCCGACGGCCCGCACCTTCCCCTCGTCGCGCAACGCGAGCATGGTGCCCCAGTAGTCGTCGAGGTCGGTGCCGTCGTCCGGCGGGAAGTGCACCTGGTAGAGGTCGATCTGCTCCACACCGAGACGGTGCAACGAGGCCTCGCACTCGCGCCGCAGACTCTGCGGACTCGCCGCCGCGTACGGCTCCGCAGGATCGTCAGGGCCAGGTACGAGGCCGCACTTGGTGAACACCAACGGTCGGTCGGCGTCGGAGAACGGCGCCAACGCCTGGCGGACCACCTCTTCGCTGTGGCCGTAGCCGTACACGGCGGCGGTGTCCACCCAGTTGACCCCCCGTTCCACCGCCGTGCGGATCGCGTCGACGGAGTCGGTGTCGCTCTGGTCCCCCCAGCCGTAGTTCCACCCCGGCCCACCCACGGCCCATGCGCCGAACCCAACCCGGGTGATCTCCCAACCAGTCCGTCCGAAGGCCACCGTGGGCAACGAAGTCGTCATGCGGTGATCGTGACATCCGGGGACCCCTCCCCGACACGGCAGGGGTCGTGCCAGGATCGCGGCCATGACTGACGCTCCCGATGTGCAAGTCGACGCCAGCCTCGTCAACCCCGCGGTTGCGAGCGCGCGCAACTCCACGATCGGCTCGGACCTTCCCAGCCGCGCCCAGATCGTCGTGGTGGGAGGTGGCGTGATCGGAACGTCGATCGCCTACCACCTGACGAAGCTCGGCGTGAAGGACGTGCTGCTGCTCGAGCGCAAGCAACTGACGTCGGGCACCACGTGGCACGCCGCCGGACTGATCGCCTCGGGCGGGCAGACGTCGGAGTCGTTCGCCTGGATGACGCGGTACGCCCGCGACCTGTACGACCGCCTCGAGGCCGAGACGGGTCTGTCCACGGGATTCAAGCAGTGCGGCTACCTGCAGCTCGCGGCGAGCCGGCGCCGTTTCGAGTACTACCGGCGCGAGACGTCGTTCCTTCAGGCGTACGGGGTGGACAAGCACATCCTGACCCGCCAGGAGGTGGCCGACCGCGTCCCACACCTGCGCACCGACGACGTGCACGGTGGCTTCTACACGCCGGACGAGGGGCGGGCGAACCCGGTCGACGTCGCAATGTCGATGGCCCGCGGCGCCAAGATGGGCGGGGCCACCATCGTCGAGAACTGCGAGGTGCTGGACTTCGTCATCAAGGACCGCACGGTGACCGGCGTGGTCACCGACCGGGGCACCGTCGAGGCCGACAAGGTCGTGCTGTCGTCGGGGCTGTGGGGCCGCGAGCTGGCCCGCAAGGCCGGCGTGCTGGCGCCGCTGCAGGCGGCCGAGCACGAGTACCTGCTGACCGAGCCGCTGGACTGGATGACCCACGACTTCCCGGTGGTCGAGGACCCGGACTCGTACTCGTACTTCCGCGAGGAGGGCGGCGGCCTGCTGGTCGGCCTGTTCGAGCCGGTGGCCAAGGCGTGGTCGCTGGACGGCACACCCAAGGACTCCGCGTTCGCGGTGCTGCCCCCGGACTGGGACCGCCTGACCCCCTTCCTGGAGCAGGCGTTCACCCGGTTCGACGGTCTGGACGAGGTCGGCATCAAGACGTTGTTCGCCGGTCCGGAGTCGTTCACCGACGACCTGCGACCGATGACCGGCGAGTCGCCGGAGGTCCGGAACCTGTTCCTCGCCTGCGGTCTGAACTCGATCGGCATCCTGCTCGGCGGTGGTCTGGGTCACGTCATCGCGCAGTGGCTGGTCGACGGTGTCTGCCCGGTCGACGTCACCGAGGTGCACGTCGACCGGACCCACGACTACCAGGCCACCCGGCGCTTCCGGAAGGAACGCACGGTGGAGCGGCTGGGCATGCTGCTCAGCGACGCCGGCTGGCCGAACTGGATGCCGCACACCGCGCGCAACGTGCGCCGCTCGGCGTTCCACGACCAGCACGTGGCCGACGGTGCGTACTTCGGCGTCACCTGCGGTTGGGAGTACGCCGACTTCTTCGGTGAGCCCGGCACCACACCGACCGTCGAGTTCGGCTTCGACCGCGGTGTGGCGTTCGAGCGCTCGCGCGACGAGCACCTGAACCTGCGGGAGAACGTCGGGGCGATCGACTTGTCGCTCATGAGCAAGTACGTGGTGGAAGGGCCCGGTGCGGCGGCGCTGCTGAACCGGGTCAGCGCCAACGACGTCGACCTCGCCGTCGGCCGGATCGTCTACACGCAGTGGCTCAACGAGCAGGGCGGCATCATCGCCGACCTCACCGTCACCCGGCTGACGGAGGACCGGTTCATGGTCGTGGCCGGCGACGTCATCCACCGGCGGATCCCTGCGTGGCTGCGCGACAACACCCGCGACGGCGAGTTCGTGGTGGTCACGGACCTGACCTCGGCCTACTCCTTGCTGTCGGTGCAGGGCCCGAGGTCACGCGAGCTGCTGCAGCGGCTGAGCCCCGACGACCTGTCCAACGAGGCGTTCCCGTACCTGAGCGCGCGGACCGTCGAGCTCGGGTACGTGCCCAACGTTCTGGCGCTTCGGGTGACGTACGTCGGTGAGCTGGGCTGGGACCTGCTGATCCCCACCGAGTTCGCGGCCACGCTGTACGACCAGATCAAGGAGGCCGGCGCCGATCTCGGGTTCCGTCCGACCGGGATGTCGGCGCTGTCGAGCCTTCGCATGGAGAAGGCGTATCGCGACATGGCGCACGACATCGACTCCCAGGACAACCCGATCGAGGCCGGCCTCGGCTTTGCCGTGGCCTGGGACAAGCCGGGTGGGTTCGTGGGGCGCGAGGCGCTGCTGAAGGTCAAGGACGCCGGGACGCCCAGGCGACGTCTCGTGCAGTTCAAGCTCGACGACCCGCAGTACGACCTCATCCACTCCGAGCCGATCTTCTGGGACGGCGAGCACGTGGGGTTCATGAGCGTGGGGGCCTTCGGGCACACGCTCGGGGCGTCGGTCGGCCTGGGCATGGTCGAGCGCGAGAGCCCGATCACCGCGGCCGACCTGGCCGCGGGTTCGTTCGAGGTCGAGGTGGCCGGCGCGCGCGTGGGGGCCACGGTGTCGCTGCGGCCGATGTTCGACCCCGACCGCACCCGCCCCACCTCCTGACCCCTGCAGTTGATCTTGGACTTGATGGGTTAGTTGATCACCCTGGGACCACATCTTCTCCTTGATCAACGTCTGCTCGGTCAACGCGGACGTGCCCCGGTCAGTGGCCGGCGAAGTGGTCGAAGACGGCGCTGCGCACCCGAGGCGAGCGCCCCGTGCGTTCCTCGGCCCGGTCCACCACCGCGCCGAGCCTCGCCACGGCGTTGACGCCGATCCAGCGCAACGGCTCGCGCTCCCAGACCGGCGAGACGTGGCCCACCCACGGCAGGTGGACCAGCTCGGAGTCCTTGCCGGTGACCAGATCCGCGACCGTGCGTCCCGCGAGGTTCGTCAGGGCCACGCCGTCGCCGCAGTAGCCACCGGCGGTGATCAGCCCCGCCGACCGCGAGAAGCGCACCGACGGGAACCAGTCGCGCGACAACGCCAGCACGCCACCCCACCGGTGGGTGATCTCAGCATCGGCCAGGGAGGGGAAGAACCCCAGCAGGCTCCGGTGCACCGAGTCGAAGGCCTGGTCGACGTGCTCGTACGACGGCTTGATCGTGGAACCGAAGTGGTAGGGCGCCCCCCGGCCGCCGATCGCGATCCGGTCGTCGGCCGTGCGCTGGGCGTAGATCAGGTACCGGCGGTCGTCGTTGAACGTCTCGCGCTGCGACCAGTTCACCTCGTCCCAGAACGACTGCGGAAGGGGCTCGGTGGCCACGATCACCGAGTAGGCGGGCAGCACGTCACGTCGATGTCCGGCGAACTCGGCGGTGTACGCCTCCGTGGCGCGCACGACCACTTCCGCACGCACGTCACCGAACGGCGTGCGCACCGAGCGCGGCTCGATCGACGTCACCGGCGTGCCCTCGTACAGGTGGACGCCGACCCGCTCGACCGCTTCGGCCAGCCCCCGGGCGAGGCGAGCCGGATGCACCGCCGCACAGTGCGGGGTGTACGCGGCGCCGTGGACGCCGTCGGCCACCAGACGGCCGCGGGCTTCGCGCCGATCCAGCCAACGCAGGTCGGCCTCGGTCTGGCCCCAGGCGCGCGAGTGGGCGATGTCGGCCTGGATCCGCTGCGCCTGCACCGACGACGTAGCGAAGCGCAGGTAGCCGCCCTTGTGGAAGCCGGCGTCGATTCCTTCGGCCGCGACGACGCGGGCGATCTCGTCCACGGTTGCGTTGGCGGCTGCCTGCATGGCGACCGCCGCGTCGCGCGACGACTCGACGGCCATCTGCTCGTAGCCCATGGGAAGGAGCCCGGAGGCCCACCCGCCGTTGCGTCCGGATGCGCCGAACCCGGCGAACTCCCTTTCCAGCACGGCGATCCGCAGGGTCGGGTCACGTTGCGCGAGGTAGTACGCGCTCCACAGCCCGGTGAAGCCGGCGCCGACGACGACGACGTCGTACTCGGCGGCCCCGGGAAGTCTGGGCCGGGTGCGCTCCAGGTCGCCCCGGGGGAGGGTGTCGTGCCACAGGGACAGGGCGGAACGGGACGACGTCACCGGGCGGACTCCTGTCGAGACGCGATCGTGAGCGGTCGGGAGTGGATTCCCCTATCCGCCTACGCTACAAGTGGACGATGGACCCGGCGCGGCGTCGAGGACGCCCCTCCTCGCGCAGCCGCGACGAACTCCTGGCCGCCACCTTGACCGTCGCGGCCACCCGCGGGTACGAGGGCCTGCGCTTCTCCGACGTCGCCGAGGCGACCGACGTCCCGGTCAGCTCGCTGCAGTACTACTTCGGGAGTCGCGACGCCCTCGTCCGCGAAGCGGTCTGCCAGGGCGTACGGGCCGAGGTGGCCAGGTGTCGGCAGGAAATCGAGCAGATCGCTGATCCGTGGGCGCGGATGGAGGCGTTCATCGGCTGGGGGATCGACCTCGACGACGACACCCGGCGCGAGGGATGGCTGATCTGGACGGAGTACTGGCGGGCCGCCCTGCGGGACCCGACGCTGATGGCGGACTCGGCCGACCTGGCCGGTCAGTGGCGCGCCATCATCGGCTCCATCGTCGACGCCGGGATCGCCAGCGCCGACTTCCGGGTCGACGGCTCGGTCGACGACGCCATCGCCGAGATCCTGGCGCTGATCGACGGACTCGGCGTGCAGCTCATGACCGGCGACCAGGCCCTCAGCGCGGCGCGGGCGGTCGAGATCGCCACCGCCGCGGCCCGGCGGGTGCTGCGTCCGGGTGACTCACGCGCCGCGACCTAGGCTGGCCAGATGCCGGTCGACCCCTCGTCGGGAAGCCCGCGTCTGCACCCACAGACGCTGGCCGTGACGGTGGGTCGCCCGCAGGACCCGGGAGATCCACTCAACCCCCCGTTGGTGCTGGCCTCGACCTACCGCGACGGTGGTCGGCTCGGCTACGCCCGTGAGGGCAACGCCGGGTGGGCGGCGCTCGAGGAAGCCGTGGGTGTGCTCGAGGGCGGCACGGCGGTGGCCTTCGGGTCGGGCCTGGCCGCGGCAGCCGCCGTGCTGGACTCGCTGCCGGTGGGATCGCACGTCGTCGTTCCCCACGCCCCGTACCACGGGGTGACCGAGCTCCTCCGGGATCGGGTCGACGCGCGTCGGCTGGCCGTGACTGCGCTGGACCTCACCGACGTTGCCGCGGTGGCCGAACGTCTCGACCGGCTGTCCGGTGACGACGTCCGCGTGGCCCTCTGGGCCGAGTCCCCGACCAACCCGATGCTCGACGTCGTCGATCTTCGGTCGCTCGGCGGCATCGCCGCCACCTACGGCGCCCGCTTCGTGGTCGACAACACCTTCGCCTCGCCGATGCTGCAACAGCCGCTCGCGCTCGGCGCCGACGTCGTCGTGCACTCGGGCACGAAACTCATCGGCGGCCACTCCGACCTGCTGCTCGGCCTCGCCGTCGCCAAGGAGGTGCGCCTGGCCGACGACCTGCGCGAGTACCGCCATCGCAACGGGAACGTCCCCGGTGCGCTCGAGGCCTTCTTGGCCCTGCGCGGGCTGCGGACACTGTCGGTGCGCCTAGAGCGGGCGCAGGCCACCACGGCCGACCTGGCGCACCGCCTCGTCGACCATCCCGCGGTCGCGCACGTCCGCTACCCCGGACTGCCCGGGCACCCGGGCGCCGAGCTCGCCGCGCAGCAGATGTCGGGGCCGGGGACGGTGCTGGCAATCGAGACCACGGGGGATGCCCGGGTCGCGGACCGGGTGTGCGCCGCCGTCCGATTGGTCGTCGCGGCGACCAGTCTCGGCGGGGTGGAGACCCTGATCGAGCGCCGCGCGCGCTACGCAGGCGACCGCGCGGCTGGCGTCCCACCGACCTTGCTGCGGATCAGCGTGGGCCTGGAGCACGTGGACGACCTGTGGTCCGACCTGGATCAAGCCCTGACCCTGGCCGACCGACCATGAGTCGACTCGTCCTGGTCGTCGACGACTCCGACACCATCCGCGAACTCATCTGTCTCAACCTCGAGTTCGAGGGGTACGACGTCGAACAGGCTGCCGACGCGCAGGCCTGCCTCGAGCGCCTCGACGCGGTTCACTCCCGCGGCGCACGACGTCCCGACATGTTGCTGCTCGACGTGGTGATGCCCGGGATGGACGGCTTCCGGCTGACCACCCGGCTGAAGGGGGACCCCGCCACCGCGGACATCCCGATCCTGATCGTCAGCGCCTCGGCCCAGCAACGGGACTTCGAACTGGCCCGCCAGGCCCGGGCCGACGGCTATCTGACGAAGCCGTTCGACCCGACGACGTTGGTGGCGCAGGTGCGCGAGCTCGCCGGACCGCCCGATGACGCACCGTCGTAGGCTCGCCGCGACTGGTCGTGGAGGTGGACGGTGCGGGTGGCGCAGATCGGGCTGGCCGGACTGCTGTGCGCCTCGTTCATGCTGATCGGCCTCGCCAAGGTGTCCGGCCTTCCCGCGTCGCTCGTCGTGCGCGATCGCGTGGGTGTTCCCCCGCGCCTTTGGACGGTGATCGGGCTGCTGGAGATTCTGGGGGCGTTCGGCGTCGTGGTCGGCGCCTTCGCCGCACCCGGGCTCGGCGTCGCCGCCGCGGTCGGGCTGGCCGTGCTGTCGGCCGGTGCCGCCGTCAGCCACCTGCGGGTGCACGACGCGCCCGCCGCCGTCGCTGCGCCTGTCGTCCTCGGGATCCTGGCCGCCGTCGAGGCGGCGCTGTTGCTGACCGGGTGACCGTCGTGGGTGGGCTGGGCGTCTCGGGCATCGGTCCCTGCCCACTGTTGATCAAGGAGAAGATGCTGGCTGGGAGTGATCAACTCACTCATCAAGTCCAAGATCAACGTGGTGACCCCAGGCGAACTCGCGGGGACGAAATTCACTAGCCTGGGACGGTGACTCCCGCCGAGCTCAGCGCAGTCGTTCTCGCGGCGCTCGACGCCGCCGTGGCGTCGGGCGACCTCGCACTCCCCGACGGGGGGCGCCCGGCAGACGCCGCCGGCGTGAAGATCGAGCGACCGAAGAACCGCGAGCACGGCGACTACGCCACCAACCTCGCCCTGGCCCTGGCCAAGCCCACCGGCCGGGCGCCGCGCGAGATCGCCGACCTGCTCGCCGCCCGGCTGCGCGACCAGCCCGGCATCGACTCGGTGGACGTGGCCGGCCCCGGATTCCTCAACATCACCCTCGAGACGGCGACCCAAGGCGAGCTGGCCCGCTCGATCGTCGTGGCGGGCGTCTCCTATGGCGCGAACGCCGCGTTGACCGGCCACCGCATCAACCTCGAGTTCGTGTCGGCGAACCCCACCGGACCGGTGCACCTGGGCGGCACCCGTTGGGCAGCCGTCGGGGACTCGCTGGCCAGGATCTTGACCGTCAGTGGCGCGGACGTCACCAGGGAGTACTACTTCAACGACAGCGGTGCGCAGATCGACCGCTTCGCGCGCTCGCTGCTGGCTCGTGCCCGGGCGCGGCCCGTACCTGACGACGGTTACGCAGGTGAGTACATCGACGACATCGCCGCGGGGGTCGTGGCGGCGGTGCCGGGCGTGCTCGATCTGCCCTCGGCCGCGGCCCAGGAGGTGTTCCGCGAGCGCGGCGTCTCGATGATGTTCGACGAGATCAAGCAGAGCTTGTCGGACTTCGGCGTCGAATTCGACGTGTACTTCCACGAGAACTCACTGCATGAGTCAGGTGCGGTGCAGCACGCGGTGGCCCGGTTGCGCGAGCTCGGTCACATCTACGAACAGGACGGCGCCGTCTGGCTGCGGACGTCGGCGTTCGGTGACGACAAGGACCGGGTCGTCATCAAGGGGGACGGGACGCCTGCCTACATCTCCGGCGACCTCGCGTACTACCTCGACAAGCGCGAACGCGGATTCGACCAGGTCATCATCATGCTGGGTGCCGACCATCACGGGTACGTGGGTCGGATGATGGCCATGTGCCAGTGCTTCGGCGACACTCCGCACGTGAACCTCGAGATCCTGATCGGCCAGATGGTCAACCTGGTGCGGGACGGACAACCGCTGCGCATGAGCAAGCGCGCGGGAACCGTCGTGACCATGGAGGATCTCGTGGGTGCCGTCGGCGTCGACGCCGCGCGCTACGCACTGGTCCGGTCGTCGGCCGACTCGGCGATCGACATCGACCTCGACCTGCTGACGAGGCATACGAACGACAACCCGGTGTTCTACGTGCAGTACGCGCACGCGCGCATCTCGTCCCTGCTCCGGAACGCCGCCGAGCTCGGGATCAGGTGGAGCACCGACGACTTCGACCCGGCGCTGCTCTCCCACGAGCGCGAAGGCGAGCTGCTGGGCGCGCTCGCGGAGTTCCCGCGGGTCGTCACCGCGGCCGCCGAGCTGCGCGAGCCGCACCGAGTGGCGCGTTACCTCGAGGAGCTCGCAACCGCGTACCACAAGTTCTACGACGTGTGCCGCGTCCTGCCGCGCGGCGACGAGACCGTAGACGCCACCACGAGGGCCCGGTTGCTGTTGACGCAGGCCACCCGTCAGGTGCTGGCGAACGGTCTCGGTCTGCTGGGTGTGTCCGCGCCCGAGCGGATGTAGCGGGTCGTGTCCGGTCCGCCGCCGTCGATCTGGGCCGCGGGCGTGGCTCGCGATCGTTCCGGTGCCCTCACGGTGAACGGCCACGACGTGCGCGACCTCGCCGCGCAGTTCGGGACTCCGCTGTACGTGCTCGACGAGGCCGACTTCCGGGCGCGTGCGGGCGCCTTCCGTCGTGCTTTCGCGGAGGGTGACGTCCATTACGCCGCAAAGGCGTTCCTCTGCACGGCGGTCGCGCGGTGGGTGGCCGACGAGGGACTCGGCCTCGATGTCGCCAGTGGCGGCGAGCTGGCGGTTGCGCTCGCCGCCGACTTCCCGCCGGAGCGCATCGTGTTCCACGGCAACAACAAGTCAGCCTCAGAGCTCCAGCTCGCGCTCGACGTCGGCGTGGGCCGGATCGTCGTCGACTCGTTCGACGAGATCGGGCGCCTGGCCGACCTGTCCACGCGGACGAACCGTCGGCCGCGGGTCCACATCCGCCTCACCGTGGGGGTCGAGGCTCACACGCACGAGTTCATCGCCACCGCGCACGAGGACCAGAAGTTCGGCTTCTCGGTCGCCTCCGGCGCAGCACTACGCGCCGCGCAGGCCGTTCTCGACACCGGCTGCCTCCACCTCGTCGGTCTGCACTCGCACATCGGCTCGCAGATCTTCGACACGTCCGGGTTCGAGGTGGCCGCGACGCGGGCGGTGACGGTGCTCGCCCAGCTGCGTGACGACCGCGGCGTGACGCTGCCCGAGCTGAACCTGGGCGGTGGGCTCGGCATCGCCTACGTCCCGGGTGACGATCCGGCTGACGTCGGCGAGGTTGCCTCCTCGCTGCGGGCGATCGTCGAGCGGGCGTGCGCCGCCCAGGGGCTGCCGGTCCCGCGCCTGGCCGTGGAGCCCGGCCGGGCGATCGCCGGGCCGAGCACGCTGACGTTGTACGAGGTGGGGACGGTGAAGCCGGTCGAGCTCGACGGCGGGCTCGTGCGCCACTACGTGTCCGTGGACGGTGGGATGAGCGACAACGTGCGGTCGGCGCTGTACGGGGCGGACTACACGGTCGTCCTCGCTGGTCGCGAGTCCGACGCCGCGCTCATGCAGACCCGGGTCGTGGGCAAGCACTGCGAGAGCGGCGACATCGTCGTCCGCGATGCCGACCTGCCCGACGACCTCCACCCCGGCGACCTGCTGGCCGTCGCCGCGACGGGCGCCTACTGCCGGTCGATGGCCTCTACCTACAACTTCGTCGGCCGGCCCCCGGTGGTCGCGGTCCCGGCCCCCACCGTCGCGGGCCTCCAGGCGCCACACGTCATCGTTCGCCGCGAGACCGAGGCCGATCTGCTGGCCCTGGACCCAGGCGTGGGACGCTAAGCACCGCGGTCGGTGCACGCCCGCGACGTCGCGATCGAGGAGGAACATGTCCGCCCAGCCGTTGCGGGTCGTGCTGCTCGGTGCCGGGGTGGTCGGCAGCGAGGTGGCCCGGCTGCTCGTCGAGCAGGCCGACGACCTGGCCGCTCGCGTCGGCGCGCCCCTGGAGCTGGTCGGGATCGCGGTCCGGCGGGCCGGGCTCGACCGCGAGCTGCCCATCGCGCCCGAGCTGATCAGCGACGACGCCGAAGCACTGATCCAGCAGACCCGGCCGGACATCGTCGTCGAGGTGATGGGCGGGATCGAGCCGGCGCGCACGCTGATCCTGCAGGCCTTCGCGGCCGGGGCCAGCGTGGTCACCGGCAACAAGGCCCTGTTGGCCGAGGACGGCGCCACCCTCTACGAGGCGGCCGCCCAGGCCGGTGTGGACCTGTACTACGAGGCCAGCGTGGCGGGGGCGATCCCGCTGCTGCGGCCCCTGCGGGAGTCGCTGGTCGGCGACCGGGTGCAGCGGGTGCTGGGCATCGTCAACGGCACGACCAACTACATCCTCACCAAGATGGACGAGAGCGGTGCGGACTTCGCCGACGCGCTGGCCGAGGCGCAGGCGCTCGGCTACGCGGAGAAGCCGGACCCCGCGGCCGACGTCGAGGGCTACGACGCGGCCGCCAAGGCGGCCATCATCGCGGGCCTCGCGTTCCACTCGCGCGTGACCATGGACGACGTCGCGCGTGAGGGCATCGCTGCGATCACCGCCGCCGACGTCGCCGCGGCCCGCACCACCGACCACGTCATCAAGCTGCTGGCCATCGCCGAGCGCACGGTCGACGGTCGCGGCATCAGCGTGCGCGTGCATCCGGCGATGGTGCCGCGCACCCACCCGCTGGCCAGCGTGCGCGACACCTACAACGCTGTCTTCGTCGAGACCGATGCCGCCGGTCAGCTCATGTTCTACGGCCGCGGGGCCGGCGGCGCACCGACCGCGTCGGCGGTGCTCGGAGACGTGGTCGCGGTGGCCCGGAACCGGATCAGCGGCGGCCACGGCCCCCGGGAGTCGGCGTACGCGGCGCTCCCGGTGCTGCCCATGGGGGAGTCGACCACCCGCTACTACATCGCTCTCGACGTGGCCGACAAGGCCGGTGTGCTGGCCCGGGTGGCGCTGGAGTTCGCGACCCACGACGTCTCGATCGAGACCCTGCGCCAGGACGGGCACGGCGACGACGCCACGCTGCAGGTGGTCACGCACGAGGCCCGCGAGGCCGACCTCGCGGCCACCGTCGAGACGCTGCGCGGGCTCGACGTGGTGCGCAACGTCGCTGCCGTCGTGCGGGTCGTGGGAGCGTGACCACCATGACTGGCTCGGGAACCCGGACCCATCAGTGGCGAGGCGTCATCGAGGAGTACCGCGACCGCTTGCCGGTCTCGGAGCGCACGCCGGTCATCAGTCTGCGTGAGGGCGGCACCCCGCTCGTGCGGGCGAATGTGGTGAGCGAACGCACCGGGTGCGAGGTGTGGCTGAAGGTCGAGGGGGCCAACCCCACCGGGTCGTTCAAGGACCGTGGCATGACCGTCGCCATCTCGAAGGCCGCCGAGGCGGGCGCACGGGCGGTCATCTGCGCGTCGACCGGAAACACGTCGGCGTCCGCGGCGGCCTACGCGGTACGCGCCGGCATGGTGTGTGCGGTGCTCGTTCCCCAGGGCAAGATCGCCATGGGCAAGCTCTCCCAGGCGCTGGCGCACGGCGCCCGGTTGCTGCAGGTGGACGGCAACTTCGACGACTGCCTGCGGGTGGCGCGGGAGCTGTCCGACCAGTACCCGGTGGCCTTGGTCAACAGCGTCAACCCGGCGCGGATCGAGGGTCAGAAGACGGCTGCCTTCGAGATCGTCGACGTCCTGGGCGAGGCTCCCGACGTCCATGTGCTGCCGGTGGGGAACGCGGGCAACATCACGGCGTACTGGAAGGGCTATGGCGAGTACGCGACCGACGGCGTCGCCGCTCGGCGTCCGCGCATGTGGGGCTTCCAGGCCGCCGGCGCGGCACCGATCGTCACCGGGACCCCGGTCGCCCGACCGTCGACGATCGCGACGGCGATCCGGATCGGCAATCCCGCATCGTGGCAGGCCGCCGTGGCCGCCCGTGACGAGAGCGACGGCGTGATCGAGGCCGTGACCGACCGCGAGATCCTCGCCTCGTACCGGTTGCTCGCCGCGCAGGAGGGAGTGTTCGTCGAACCCGCGTCGGCGGCCGGCGTCGCCGGGCTCCTGTCCCGTCAGGGCCGCGGCCTGGTCGACCCGGGGCAGACGATCGTGTGCACGGTCACGGGCAACGGGCTGAAGGATCCCGACTGGGCCATCGCTGGCGCGCCCCCGCCGGTGACCGTCGGCGCCGATCCTCATGCCGCAGCCGCCCTTCTCGGGCTGGACGCGTAGTGGCGGCACCCATGTTCCGGGCTGCCACCGTGCGGATCCGGGTGCCGGCCACGTCGGCGAACCTCGGCCCCGGCTACGACAGCTTCGGGCTGGCGCTGGCCCTGCACGACGAGGTCGTCGTGCGCGTCGGCGAGGACGGACTGGACCTCGACGTCGCCGGAGAAGGGGCTGACGAGCTGCGGCGCGACGACCGTCACCTGGTGGTGAAGGCCATGAACCGCGCCTTCGACCGGCTGGGCGGTCGACCCCGCGGCATCGAGGTGCGCTGCCTCAACCGGATCCCCCAGGGTCGTGGCCTGGGCTCCTCGGCCGCCGCGATCGTTGCCGGACTGACCGCCGCCAAGGCCGTCACCGTCGGCGGCGACGAACGGCTCGACCCAGAGAGCACGTTGGCCCTCGCCACCGAGCTGGAAGGGCATCCCGACAACGTCGCTGCGGCCCTGTTCGGCGGGTTCACCGTGGCGTGGATCGACGGGGATGCGGTGCGCGCGTTCGCCGAACCGCCGCACCGCGGCATCGCGGCCGTCGCCTGCATCCCACCGACGCAGATCCGCACGAGCAAGGCCCGACGAGCAATCCCCGACCAGGTCTCGCACGCCGACGCGACCGCCAATACGGCGCGGGCCGCGGCGTTCGTGGAGGCGATCACGCGTCGCCCAGACCTCTTGTTCGCTGCGACGGAGGACTTCCTGCACCAGCAGTACCGCCGCGAGGTGATGCCCAGGAGCCTCGCGCTGGTGGACCGGCTGCGCGCGGCGGGAGTCGCCGCCGTGGTCTCCGGCGCCGGCCCCACGGTCCTGGCCCTGTGCGACGACCTCACCGCCACGGCCCTCGCATCCGGCACTTTCGCGGTCGCGCCTCCGCGTGGCTGGCAGGTCAGCCGACTCGAACCCGACCTCGGCGGGGTGCAGGTACTGCCGCTGTGAGCTTCGCCGCGCTGGCCGCCGTTCTCGTGCCAGGGCTCGGCATCGCGCTGAGCCCGGTGCCGGTCGAAGCCGTCATCGCGATGCTCCGGACGGCCGCCGGGCGGTCGTTGGGCCTGCTGTTCGCCGCCGCGTATGCCGGCGGGATCGCCCTGCTCGCCTACGTGGCGCTCCTACTCGCCAGCGTCGGCGACTACGCCGGCGGGAGCACCACCTACCAGCGGGTGGGTGCGCTGCAGGTGGTGCTCGGGGTCGGTCTGTGGGTGTTGGCCGGACAGCGTTGGCGGCTGAAGGCCCCGGTCGGGAGTCCCGCCACCCCGCCGGCGTGGCTCGAGGAGGCCGACCACTTCACCGCCCTGCGGACCATCGGCGTCGCCGTCCCACTCGCGACGGCGAGCCCCAAGAACGTCGTCCTCGCGCTGGTCGCCATGATCGCCGGGTCCGAGCTGCCCGACGGCGCGGGTGGCGTCTACGTGGGCTTCGTGGTGCTGTCGTGCCTGGCGGTGGCGCTGCCGGTGGTCGTCGACCTGCCCGCTCCCGACCGGGCGCGACCGGTCCTGGACGGCTGGCGCAGGTGGCTGGCCGACCACAACGACGCGATCGCGATCGCCTCGCTGGTGCTGCTCGGGGCGTTCGTGGTCACTCGCGGGTTCGAGGCGCTCGCCAGATAACGATCGTGACACGTGGGCTTGAGTCGATCCGGCCGGGGAACGAAGCAGGGAACACGGGGTGTTAACCTGTCCACGTACCACTCCCGAGGATCTCCCCGAGAACCTGCGTGTGAGAACCACCCTCGACGGCGGATCACCCTCGGAGACGGTACTCCCGCCTCGCATCCCGGAGTTCCCACTCCGCGCGCGGCGACACCCCTGAACCGGCCAGGTGGCCTGGGTCCACATCCAGGTCCGGACGCCGTCCCGGGGGTTGTTCACCGGGTCCCGGCGCACAAGCCGCAGGCCCGTCCTCCCTGGAAGGACTACATCGCGTGAGCGACACCACCGAAGTGCTCGAGCCCACCCCCGCGCCGGACGTCTCCGGCGATGCCCCCGCGGCCACGCGCAAGCGTTCCGGCAGCGGACTGAGCGGCATGGTGCTGGCCGAGCTCCAATCCGTGGCCTCCGGCCTCGGTATCTCCGGCACCGCCCGGATGCGCAAGAGCCAGTTGATCGAAGCGATCCAGGCCGCGCAGTCCGGCACGGGCGCCGCAGCCCCCACCCGCGCCGCGGAGCCGGCGAAGACCAACGGCGACTCGCCCGACCTGGCTCGGGCGACCCCTCAGGCGGCCGCACCGACCGAGGCCACCCCCGAGGCCGAACGCTCCCCGCGCACCGACCGCACCGACCGCAGCCCGCGCAACGAGCGCACCGACCGGGGCCCGCGAAGCGGCGGCAACGACCGCGGCGCGCGAACCAATCAGGCTGGCGGTCAGCGCAGCGACAACCAGCGCAGCGACAGCCCGAGCGGGGACACCCAGAACACGGGTCCGGCCTCCGACGACGAGTTCGACGGCGGCCGCGGTCGCCGTCGGCGCCGTGGCCGCGACCGGTACCGCGATCGCGACCGTCCCCGCAGCCGGGAGCGGTTCGGCGAGGCCGAGCCGGTGATCGGCGAGGACGACGTGCTGGTGCCCGTCGCCGGGATCCTGGACGTGCTCGACAACTACGCCTTCGTCCGGACCTCCGGATACCTGCCCGGGTCCAACGACGTGTACGTCTCGCTGGCACAGGTCCGCAAGCACAACCTTCGACGCGGCGATGCCGTGACCGGCGCCGTCCGCGCGACCAAGGAGGGTGAGCGGCGCGAGAAGTTCAACGCCCTGGTCCGGCTCGACACGATCAACGGGGCCGACCCCGAGCTCGCCCGGCAGCGCGCCGACTTCAACAAGCTGACCCCGTTGTACCCGCAGGAGCGGCTGCGCCTGGAGACCGAGCCCGGTCTGCTCACGACCCGGGTCATCGACCTCGTGGCGCCGATCGGCAAGGGGCAGCGCGGCCTGATCGTCTCCCCGCCGAAGGCCGGCAAGACGATGGTGCTGCAGGCCATCGCCAACGCCATCACGACGAACAACCCCGAAGTGCACCTCATGGTCGTCCTCGTCGACGAACGCCCCGAAGAGGTCACCGACATGCAGCGCACGGTCAAGGGAGAGGTCATCGCCTCCACCTTCGACCGGCCGGCCGACGACCACACCACCGTCGCCGAGCTCGCCATCGAGCGCGCCAAGCGACTGGTCGAGCTCGGCCACGACGTCGTGGTGCTGCTCGACTCCATGACCCGCCTCGGTCGCGCCTACAACCTGTCGGCCCCGGCGTCCGGACGGATCCTGTCCGGTGGCGTCGACTCCTCGGCGCTGTACCCGCCCAAGCGGTTCTTCGGTGCGGCCCGCAACATCGAGAACGGCGGATCGCTGACGATCCTGGCGACGGCACTGGTCGAGACCGGCTCGAAGATGGACGAGGTGATCTTCGAGGAGTTCAAGGGCACCGGCAACATGGAGCTGAAGCTCGACCGCAAGCTCGCCGACAAGCGGGTCTTCCCCGCGGTCGACGTGGATGCCTCGGGCACCCGCAAGGAGGAGCTCCTGCTCGGCGGTGACGAGCTCAAGATCGTCTGGATGCTCCGCCGGGTGCTCCACGCGCTGGAGTCCCAGCAGTCGATCGAACTGCTGCTCGACAAGCTGAGGTCCACCAAGAGCAACGCCGAGTTCCTGCTCCAGGTGCAGAAGACCACCCCCACCGCCAACGGCGGCGACGACGACTGACCGGCGCGGTCGGCAGTTCGGGCACATTTGGGCTGGCCGGCCGGTGCTGGAATAATCAGGCGACCGGTTCCGGTTCACGGCTCGGGCAGACGGCCCGATCCGACCCGGCGACCGAAGCGATGAGGAGATCTGAGTGAAGCCCGACATCCATCCGGCCTACGCCGAGACCCAGGTCACCTGCACCTGTGGCGCCACGTTCACCACCCGGAGCACGGCCAAGAACGGCGTCATCCACGCCGACGTCTGCAGCCAGTGCCACCCCTTCTACACCGGCAAGCAGAAGATCCTCGATACCGGTGGCCGGGTGGCCCGCTTCGAGCAGCGGTACGGCAAGAAGTAGCTTCGCGTACGGCGCCGGTCGGTCCTTCGGGGTCGACTCCGGCGCCGTTTGGCGTTCCCGCATCCCTTTCCCCGCCGGACCCGCTGAGCAGGCGGACCGGCCGGCAGCCGGAGGTACTGGCCGTGTTCGACCAGGCCGAGCAGTTGATCGACGAGTACGCCAGGCTCGAGGCGCAGCTCGCCGACCCCGGCATCCACGCCGACCAAGGGGCCGCCCGCCGGCTGGGTCGCCGCTACGCCGAGCTCGGCCCGATCGTGGTGGCCTACCGCAGATGGCGGCAGACCTGTGACGACGAGGCGGCGGCTCGTGAGCTCGCCCCGGAGGACCCCACGTTCCGGGCCGAGGCGGCGCAGCTGCACGAACGTCGGCTGGAGCTCGAGGACGAGCTGCGGCTGTTGCTGCTGCCCCGCGACCCCAGCGACGCCAAGGACGTGATCCTCGAGGTGAAGGCAGGGGAGGGCGGCGAGGAGTCGGCGTTGTTCGCCGGCGACCTCCTGCGGATGTACCTCCGGTACGCCGAACGCCGCGGGTGGCAGGCCGAGATCCTCGACGCCACCGAGTCCGACCTCGGCGGCTACAAGGACGTGGCGGTGGCGATCAAGTACCGGGGCACGCCGGAGGGCGGCCAGGGAGTGTGGTCCCGCCTGAAGTACGAAGGCGGTGTCCACCGGGTGCAGCGCGTGCCGGTCACCGAGAGCCAGGGGCGGATCCACACCTCGGCGGCCGGTGTGCTCGTCCTGCCGGAGGCCGAGGACGTCGAGGTCGAGCTCGACCCCAACGACCTGCGGATCGACGTCTTCCGCAGCTCCGGTCCCGGTGGGCAGAGTGTGAACACCACCGACTCGGCGGTGCGGATCACCCACGTCCCCACCGGGATCGTGGTCAGCTGCCAGAACGAGAAGAGCCAGCTGCAGAACAAGGAGCAGGCTTTGCGGATCCTGCGGGCACGCTTGTTGGCGGTCGCGCAGGAGGACGCCGATCGCGAGGCCTCGGACGCGCGCCGGTCGCAGGTCCGAACGGTGGACCGGTCGGAGCGGATCCGCACCTACAACTTCCCCGAGAACCGGATCTCCGACCACCGCGTCGGCTTCAAGGCGTACAACCTCGACCAGGTGCTCGACGGAGAACTCGACCCCATGGTGCAGGCGTGCATCGACGCCGACATGGCGGCCCGACTCGCGGTGACGCAGGCTGCCTCGTGACGACCGTTCGGATGGCCGTCGCGGAGGCCGCGCAAGCGCTCGACGCTGCCGGAGTCCCGTCCCCCCGCTTCGACGCGGAGGAGCTGGTCGGTTGGCTGCTCGACTGTCCCCGGACCGAGCTCTGGCGCCACGACGACGCCGCGGTTCCCGACGGCTACGACTTGCTCGTCCGCGCCCGGGCCTCGCGGATCCCCCTGCAGCACCTCACCGGCCGCGCCCACTTCCGTCACCTGACCCTGGCGGTCGGGCCCGGCGTGTTCGTACCGCGCCCCGAGACCGAGGACGTCGTGGAGCACGCCCTCGCGATGCTCGAGTCCATGCACCTGACCGATGCGGTGGTCGTGGACCTCTGCTCCGGCTCGGGCGCGATCGCGTTGTCGGTCGCCACGGAGGCGACGTCTCGCGTCACCGGCACGGTCGAGGTGCACGCCGTCGAGGCCGACGACGCCGCTGTGACCTGGCTGCGGCGCAACTGTCTCGGCACGGGGGTGGTGGTGCATCACGCCGACATGGGGCTGCGGTCCGTCGAGCTCGACGGTCGCGTCGATCTCGTCGTGGCGAACCCGCCCTACATCCCCGTGGCCGCCGTGCCGCGCGATCCCGAGGTGGCCCGGCACGACCCGCCACGTGCGTTGTACTCCGGGATCGACGGACTCGACCACATCCGCACCATCGCCGCGACCGCGAGTCAGCTGCTGCGCCCCGGGGGTGCGGTGGTCGTCGAGCACGCCGACGAGCAAGGGCGATCGGCGCCGGCGGTGTTCGCGCAGACGCCAGGATGGGTCGAGGTCGAGGACCATCCGGACCTGACCGGGCGGGACCGGTTCGTCACGGCGCGCCGGCTCGGCTGAGCGGAGGACGACGTGGGTCGGTACGACTGCCTGGTCACCGCTGACCGCGCCAACGGGATACAGATGGCGGTCTCGGCGGCCCGGCGCCACCAGCTCGTCGTGCTGCCGACGGACACCGTCTACGCGGTCGCGTGTGACGCATTCTCGCCGCGAGCCGTTGCCGCGCTCGACGAGGCGAAGGGACGGGTCGGCGGGACGTCACTTCCGGTCATGGTGGGTTCGCCTCGCACGCTGGACGGTTTGGTCATGGGTCTGACCGTCCAGGGGCGGGAGCTGGTGCAGGCCTTCTGGCCCGGTGCGCTGACCGTCGTGTGCGAGCAGCAACCCTCGCTGACCTGGGAGATCGGCTCCTCCGACGAGGTCGCGGTGCGGATGCCCTTGCACCCGCTGGCGCTCGACGTGCTGCGCGGAGTCGGCCCGATGGTGGTCATCACCGCGAACCGGATCGGTGAGCCCGCCCCCACTACCTGCGACGCGGCGTTCGACCAGCTCGGTGCGGCTGTGGAGGTCTACCTCGACGGCGGCCCGATGGCCGCGGCACCGCCCAGCAGCATCGTCGACCTGACCGGCCCGGAACCGATCCTGCTGCGCGAGGGCGCACTCGACGTGGAGCTGCTGCGTACCGTGGCGCCCGACCTGCGTACCCAGGACGACGACTCGGGGGCACCGTGACGATCAGCCGGTTCCGTGTCCTCCACGTCTGCACGGGGAACATCGGCCGCTCGCCGATGGCCGAGCGGCTCATGCAGCTGCGCCTGCGCCAGCGGCTGGGGTCGGAGGCCGCGGCGTTCCGCGTGGAGAGTGCGGGCACCTGGGGCCACCGGGGGGCGCCCATGGAGCCCTTCGCCGCACAGGCCGTGCGGGAGCTGGGCGGCGACCCGGAGGGGTTCGGGGCGCACGAGCTGGACCCGGTGCAGGTGGAGCTGGCCGACCTGGTCCTCACGGCGACCGGCGAGCACCGGGCGGCCGTCGTGACGCTGGTCCCCAGCGCGGTTCGGCGGGTCTTCACCCTCAAGGAGTTCGCGCGGCTGGGGGCGTCGATCGACCCGGGCGCGCTGCGGGCCCGGCTGCTGACCCTGCCCGTGGACCCGGTCGACTATGCGGCCGCGGCGGTGCACGCGGCGCTCTTGCTGCGTGGGCCGGGGCAGCGGCCGTCGCCGGGCCTGGACGACGTGACTGATCCACTCGGCGCGCCGTACCGCGTCTACCAGGCCCGGGCCCGCGAGATCGACGCGGCCGTCGGACAGACCGTCCGGGTTCTCGCCACCCGGTGAGGCCCACCGGTCGGACTCCCGGCAGACGCGGATCGCCCGCGGTGGCTCACTAGAGTGGGCCCGCTCGGCTCGCGTCGACCGTCTCCGACGACCCCTCGAGCCGCCGCGCACCGACACTGGACCGACCGTGGGAGCTCCGCATGACCAGCGCGCCGTACTACGGCCCGGACTTCGGCCAACTGCAACGCAACGACCCCGAGATCGCCGCGGTGATCCTGGCCGAGCTCGAGCGGCTCCGCAGCGGACTGCAGCTGATCGCCAGCGAGAACTTCACCTCCCCGGCGGTGCTGGCGGCCAGCGGGTCGACCCTGACCAACAAGTACGCGGAGGGTTACCCGCACCGGCGGTACTACGGCGGTTGTGTCGACGTCGACCAGGCCGAGGACATCGGGATCGCCCGGGCCAAGGAGCTCTTCGGGGCCGAGCACGCCAACCTCCAGCCGCACTCCGGTGCGAGTGCCAACCTGGCCGTCTACGCGGCTCTGCTCCAGCCCGGCGACACGGTGCTGGCCATGGACCTCAAGCACGGGGGTCACCTGACCCACGGCTCGCCGGTGAACTTCTCCGGCCAGTGGTTCAAGCCGGTGTCCTACGGCGTGCGCGAGGACACCGAGACGATCGATTACGACCACATGCGGGCCCAGGCGCTGGAGCACCGCCCCAAGATGATCATCGCCGGGGCCACCGCGTACCCGCGGCTGATCGACTTCGCCGCCTTCCGCGAGGTCGCCGACGAGGTCGGCGCGTACTTCGTGGTCGACGCGGCGCACTTCATCGGGCTCGTCGCCGGTGGTGCCATCCCGTCACCGGTTCCGTACGCGGACGTCGTCTCCTTCACCACGCACAAGGTGCTGCGTGGCCCACGCGGAGGCATGATCTTGTCCCGCGCGGATCTCGCCCAGCGGATCGACAAGGCGGTGTTCCCCTTCCTCCAGGGTGGGCCGTTGATGCACCAGGTGGCCGCCAAGGCCGTGGCGCTGAAGGAGGCCATGCAGCCGGAGTACCGCACCTATGCCCGTCAGGTGGTGGCGAACGCCCAGGCACTGAGCGTGGCCATGGCGGCCGAGGGGATGCGTCCGGTCTCGGGAGGGACGGACACGCACCTCGCACTGATCGACCTGCGCGAAGTGGGCGTGACCGGACGTGACGCCGAGATCCGGTGCGACGCGTCGCGGATCACGTTGAACAAGAACGCGATCCCGTTCGACCCGCAGAAGCCGATGATCGCGTCGGGGGTCCGCATCGGGACGCCGTCGGTGACCACCCAGGGGATGACCGAGCCGCAGATGAAGGACATCGCGAGCCTGATCGGGACAGCCATCCGGGCCGACCTGGAGACCGACTCCGGTCGAGCCCAGGCGCAGACCACGGCAGCGGCCGTCTCCGAGCTCGTCGGGCGGTTCCCGGCCTACCCCGAGCCCACGGCCTGACGCGGGTCGAGGCCGGGTCCCGCCCCCGTGCGTTCCTACCTGCTCGTCCTGCTGCTCGCCGCGTCGGTGACCTACCTGACGGTCCCCGTGGTGCGGTGGTTCGCCTTGCGATGGCACGTGCTCGCCGAAATTCGCGACCGGGACGTGCACAGCACGCCCATTCCGAGGCTGGGCGGGGTCGCGGTGTATCTCGGGTTCGTCGCCGCCATGCTCCTGGCGAGCCGGATGCCGTTGCTGTCGCCGATGTTCACCGAGTCGCGCGACGTCGTGGGCGTCCTGGTGGGAGCCAGCCTGATCTTCCTGGTCGGAGTCGCCGACGACGTGTGGGGGCTCGACGCGATCACCAAGCTGGCCGGACAGGTGGTGGCCGCCGGGGTGATGGTCGTGATGGGTGTGCAGCTGCTCTGGCTGCCGATCGGCGGTGTGCTGTCGCTGGACTTCAACACCAGTGTGATCCTGACCGTCCTGGTGGTCGTGGTCACGGTCAACGCAGTGAACTTCGTCGACGGGCTCGACGGTCTGGCCGCCGGCATCGTGGGGATCGGAGCACTCGCGTTCTTCGCGTTCTCCTACCTGCTGTCGGTCGAACGCGGGATCGACCGGGCGATGACCGCCACCTTGCTCACGGCCGCGCTCGCGGGGATCTGTGCCGGCTTCCTGCCCCACAACTTCAACCCGGCCCGGATCTTCATGGGTGACTCCGGGTCGATGGTCATCGGCCTGCTGCTCTCGGCCAGCGTCATCACGTTGACCGGCAAGATCGACCCAGGGTCGCTGGTCGACTCCAGCGGCGGTCGGGTGTCGTGGCTGCCCGCCTTCATGCCACTGATCCTCCCGTTCGCCATCCTCGCCGTCCCGTTCGCCGACCTGCTCCTCGCCGTCGTCCGCCGGACCCGTGCCGGGAGGTCGCCGTTCGCCCCCGACAAGCAGCACCTGCACCACCGGCTGCTCGAGATCGGACACAGCCAGCGCCAGGCGGTGATCGTCATGTACCTGTGGGCGGCAGCGGTAGCGATCGGCGCGGCCATGACCGCGTTCACCAATGCCACCCTCGGGATCGTCGTGGGGCTGACGATCGCCGTGCTCGCGGTACTGGCGACGCGGTGGCGTCCGGCCGAGGTCCCGTCGTGACCCGACGCCGCCACGAGGCCGTGGAACCCGGTGCTCTGCTCGGTGTCATGTTCGGGTCGGCCGCCCGCCCGGCTCTGGGCGTCGCCCTGCTCTGCCTGGGCGGGGTCACGATCGCCTGGGGCTGGAGCGGGTTCGTGGGCGGGGCGATCGGGGTGGTGCTCGTGCTCGCCTTCTACGGCGTCGACCTGCTCGTGCTGCGTCTGACCCGCTCCCTCCCGCCGTCGCAGATGACGGCCGCCGTGCTCAGCGAGTACGTCGTGAAGATCCTGCTGCTGGCCGCCCTGGTGTGGTGGCTGCAGGGGAGGACGTCGGTCGATCTCCATGCCATGGCGATCACCGTGGTGGTGACCACCGTCGCCTGGGTCGTGGCCCTGACGGCTACCGCATTTCGGGCCCGGTCCTTCGTCCTCGATCCCACGCCTCCGACGGTCGGTCAGCACCCCGACGCCGACGGGTGATCGACCGTGAGAGGGATCACAGGTTGGGTCTCGCGATCGAGTTGGAGGGGGTCTTCGACTCGCTGATATAGTCCCGAAATCATGGTCCAGGGAGGACTTCCCACGGGAAGCGAATCTGGACCATCCCTGTCGCATGACGGGGGAGTCGCCGGATATCTGCCCGCTGGAATCTTCTTCTTCGGCGGACTCGGGTGGCTCCTGGACCGCTGGCTCGGCGCGTCGTTCCTGACGCCGCTGGGCCTGGTGGTGGGGGCGGCCGCCGGTGGCTACCTCGTGTACGTCAGGGTGGTCCGCGAACCGAGAACCGCTCCTGCCGAACCACTTGGCGGGAGCGGTACTGATAACGCGCACAAAGGGGAGAGCTGGTGAACGGCTTGCTCGTCGCCGACGGGGGTTATCAGCCCCCAGGCGTCGAAGACGTCTTCCCGCCCGCCCTGTTCGGGGGCGTCCCCTGGTTCGCCAAGGCGATGCTGCTGGTCCTGCTCAGTGTGGTGGTCCTGGTCACGTTCTTCGTGGCCATGACCCGCAAGCAGGCGATCGTGCCGGGCCGGCTGCAGTTCGCCGGCGAGCTGCTCTACAACTTCGTCCGCGACGGAATCGGCCGCGACGTCATCGGCTCGAAGGAGTTCAAGCCGTTCGTCCCGCTGCTCTTCTCGCTGTTCACCTTCATCCTGGTCAACAACCTCTTCGGCGTGCTCCCGTTCGTCAGCCTCCCGACCATGGCGCACATCGCTTACCCACTGGTCCTGGCGCTGATCGTGCTCGTCGTCTACAACTACGTGGGGATCCGCCGTCAGGGCTTCATCACCTACTTCCGCGAGATCATGTTCATCCCCGGCGTGCCGGCGTACGTCTACCCGATCCTCGCGCCGGTCGAGCTCTTGACGGTGCTGATCATCCGGCCGTTCACGCTGACGCTGCGGTTGTTCGCCAACATGTTCTCCGGCCATCTGCTGCTCCTGGTCTTCATCACCGGCAGCGAGTACATGATCTTCCACGTCGCCAACCCGCTGCTCAAGGGTGCCGGCGTGCTCACGGGTGGCATGGCGCTGGTCATGACGTTCTTCGAGCTGTTCGTCGAGATCTTCCAGGCCTACATATTCACCCTGCTCGCGGCGCTGTACATCGGCGGCGCCGTGAACGAGGGTCACTAGACGGATGGCGTCGTCGGGCGTCACCAATCGAAAGGGAACCGCATGTTGACAGGCAGCCTCACCGCGCTCGCCAACGCTCTTGGTGCTTCGACTGGCCTGACCGGCAACCTCACCCCGGTCACCTACGGCCTGGCCGCGATCGGCTCAGGTGTCGGCGCAGGTCTGATCTTCGCCGCATTCATCAGCGGCATCGCGCGCCAGCCGGAGGCACTGTCCGTGCTGCGTACCTGGGCGTTCACCGGCTTCGCGCTGGTCGAGGCCCTGGCCCTGATCGGCCTGGTCGCTCCGTTCTTCCTGAGCTGACGCAAGCCGCAACCCCGTAACCGACGACGAGGACTGAGCAGATGCACCTAGTTGCTGAGAGTGCGAGCGCGCCGAACCCACTGGTGCCGTCGGTGGGCGAGATGGTCGTCGGTCTGATCGCCTTCACGATCCTGTACTTCGTGGTCGCCAAGCTGGTCGTCCCGCGTTTCGAGCAGCTGTACAAGGAGCGCACCGACGCGATCGAGGGCGGCATGTCCCGTGCTCAGGAGGCCCAGGAGCAGGCAGCGGCTGCGCTCGCGTCGTACCAGGCGCAGCTGGCCGACGCCCGCGGCGAGGCGGCCCGGATCCGCGAGGACGGCCGCGAGCAGGGGGCCGCGATCATCGCCGAGATGCGCGAGCAGGCTCAGGCGGAGTCGGCGCGGATCGCCGCCGCGGCCGGAGTGCAGATCGAGGCGGAGCGGCTGGCTGCGCTGGCCATGCTGCGCCACGAGGTCGGCACGATGGCGGCCGACCTGTCGGCCAAGATCGTCGGGCAGCAGATGGCCGACGAGGCTGCCCAGCGCGCGGTGATCGACCAGTTCATCGCCGAGCTCGAAGCAGACGCCGGCCAGGAGGTCTGATGCGCGGCGCCAGTCGCGACTCCCTCGCCGCCGCACGCGAGCGGCTCGAGGGTCAGGCCGCCGGCCACGACCCGGCGGGTCTGGCCGACGAGCTGTTCGCGGCTGCCGACGCCTGCGACTCCAGCCCGTCGCTGCGGGCGGCGCTGACGGCGCCGGCGGCCGAGGCCGACGCGAAGGCGGCGCTGGCGACCGACGTGTTCGGCGGGCAGTTCTCGCCAGTCGCGGTCGACCTGCTCGCGTCGGTCGCCCGGTCGCGCTGGTCCAACCCGCGCGAGTTCGTGGACGCGCTCGACATGCTCGGCGTCCAGGCGGTCGTCACCTCGGCCGAGAACCACGGCGTTCTCGAGCAGGTCGAGGCCGACTTGTTCCAGTTCGGTCAGATCGTCACCGACCAGCCGCCGCTGCGCGGTGCCCTCACCGACCGCTCCCTCCCGAGCGAGTCGCGAGCCGAGCTCGCGGCGGGTCTGCTCGAGGGCCGGACTCCCGACGAGACGCGACGGCTCGTCAGGCGGGTCGTGGGCCACCCGCGCGGGCTGTCCTTCGAGACCGCCCTGCAAGCCGTCATCGACGAGGTCGCCCAGCGCCGCGAGCGCCGCGTCGCCACGGTCGTCACGGCTATCCCGTTGACGCAGGCGCAGCACCAACGCCTCGTCGCGGCACTGGCGGCCAAGTTCGCGACCCAGATCTCCCTCAACGTCATCGTCGACGCCGACGTCATCGGCGGCCTTCGGGTCTCCGTGGGCGACCAGGTGATCGACGGCACCATCGCCAACCGGCTCGACGAAGCGCGTCAGCGCCTCATCGGCTGACCAGGACCGATCCACCCAACCGAACGCCAGACCCCCACAGCCACCAGGCACCGGGACGAACCAAGGAGAGCAGGGACTTCAGATGGCGGAGCTCACGATCCGTCCGGAGGAGATCCGGGACGCGCTGGAGCGCTTCGTCCAGTCGTACACGCCCGATGCGGCGGTCGCGACGGAGGTGGGCGTGGTCGCCGAGGCCGGCGACGGCATCGCCAAGGTCGAGGGCCTGCCCTCGGCCATGACCAACGAGCTGCTCGAGTTCGAGGGCGGTCTGCTGGGCATCGCGTTGAACCTGGACCTCCGCGAGATCGGCGTCGTGCTGCTCGGTGAGTTCCAGGGCGTCGAGGAGGGCCAGGAGGTGCACCGCACCGGCGAGATCCTGTCGGTGCCCGTCGGCGACGGCTTCCTCGGCCGGGTGGTCGACCCGCTGGGCACCCCGATCGACGGCCTCGGCCCGATCGAGGCGAGCGCCCGGCGCGCCCTCGAGGTGCAGGCGCCCACGGTGGTCCACCGCCAGCCGGTGTCCGAGCCGCTGCAGACCGGCATCAAGGCGGTCGACGCCATGACGCCCATCGGGCGGGGCCAACGTCAGCTGATCATCGGCGACCGGCAGACGGGCAAGACCGCGATCGCGCTGGACGCGATCATCAACCAGCTCGAGAACTGGAAGTCCGGCGACCCGAAGAAGCAGGTCAAGTGCGTCTACGTGGCCATCGGTCAGAAGGCGTCGACGGTGGCCGCGATCCGCGGTGCGCTCGAGGAGGCCGGTGCGCTGGAGTACACGACGATCGTCGCCGCTCCGGCGTCGGACTCGGCCGGCTTCAAGTACCTGGCGCCGTTCACCGGTTCGGCGATCGGCCAGCACTGGATGTACGAGGGCCAGGCCTCACTCATCGTGTTCGACGACCTGAGCAAGCAGGCCGAGGCCTACCGCGCGGTCTCGCTGCTGCTGCGTCGCCCGCCAGGCCGTGAGGCATACCCCGGCGACGTCTTCTACCTGCACTCGCGGCTGCTCGAGCGTTGCGCCAAGCTCTCCGACGAGATGGGCGCCGGCTCGCTGACCGGTCTGCCGATCATCGAGACCAAGGCCAACGACGTGTCGGCCTACATCCCGACCAACGTCATCTCGATCACCGACGGCCAGATCTTCCTCGAGACCGACCTGTTCAACTCCGGCGTGCGTCCCGCGATCAACGTCGGCATCTCCGTGTCGCGGGTCGGCGGTTCGGCTCAGATCAAGGCCATGAAGCAGGTCGCCGGATCGCTGCGGCTGAACCTGGCCCAGTTCCGCGAGCTCGAGGCGTTCGCAGCCTTCGGCTCCGACCTGGACAAGACCTCGAAGTTCCAGCTGGAGCGCGGGGCCCGACTCGTCGAGCTGCTCAAGCAGGCGCAGTTCCAGCCACAGTCGGTGGAGCGCCAGGTGGTCTCCATCTGGCTGGGCACCGCCGGCCAGATCGACGACGTGCCGGTCGAGGACATCCGCCGCTTCGAGGCGGAGTTCCTGGACTCGCTCGGCACCACCGGCTCCAAGGCGCTCGACGTCATCCGCGAGACGAAGGTGCTCGGCGACGACACGATCTCCTCGCTGAAGGCCTCGGTGTCGGCCTTCAAGCAGACCTTCACCACGTCGACCGGTGAGCTACTGGTGAAGGACGTGCCGGTCGAGTCGCTGGAGCCCGAGGACATCGACCCGACCCAGATCACCAAGAAGGTCAAGTGACCTTCGAGGTGGGACGGAGGTAGTCGATGGGAGCCCAGCTTCGGGTCTACCGACGACGGATCAAGTCCGTCCAGGCGACCAAGAAGATCACCCGCGCGATGGAGCTCATCGCTGCGTCCCGGATCCTCAAGGCGCAGCAGCGCCTGGCGGCGACGCTGCCGTACACGACCGCCCTCACCGCGGCGATCAGCGAGGCGGCGTCGAACGTCTCGAACCTCGACGTGCACCCGATGCTCGCCGGACAGGTGACCAAGGAGCGCGCCGCGGTTCTCGTGGTCACCGCCGACCGTGGGCTGGCCGGCGCCTACTCGGCGAACGCGATCCGCGAGGCGCAGTCGCTGAACAACCTGCTCGACGACGAGGGCTACCACGTGGTGCCCTACGTGGTGGGGCGCAAGGGCGCCTCATGGTTCAAGTTCCGCGGCCGCGAGGTCGGCCAGGCTTGGACCGGCTTCTCCGACCAGCCCAAGTACGACGACGCCGTCGACATCGCCGACGTGCTGCTCGAGCGGTTCCTGCAACCCACGGCAGAAGGTGGCGTCGACGAGATCCACGTCGTCTACACCCACTTCGTCAACATGGTCTCCCAGCAGGTGCGGGTGCGCCGGATCCTGCCGCTGGAGGTCGTCGAGGAACGGGCCGAGCGCGGTCCGGTGCTGGAGCCCCTGTACAACTTCGAGCCGTCTGCCGCCGACGTGCTCGACAGCCTGCTGCCGCGCTACCTGCGGACCGTGATCTATTCGGCCCTGCTGGAGTCGGCGGCATCCGAGCACGCCGCCCGTCGTCGTGCCATGAAGTCCGCCACCGACAACGCGGACGACATGATCAAGACCCTGACCCGTCGGGCCAACCAGGCCCGCCAGGCGGAGATCACCCAGGAAATCAGCGAGATCGTGGGCGGCGCGAACGCGCTGGCCGATGCGACCGCGGGGAGCGAGTGAGACAGACCATGACGATCCGAAGCGAGACTCAGCCCACCGTCACCGGAGTCGGTCGTGTGGTCCGGGTCACCGGCCCCGTCGTCGACGTGGAGTTCGGACCCGACTCGATGCCCGAGATCTACAACGCGTTGACCACCGAGGTGATCTTCAGCGGCGAGAACGCCAGCGACGAAGGTGCGGTGAGCCGCAAGCTCACCCTCGAGGTCGAGCAGCACCTCGGCGACAACCTGGTACGAACGATCTCGATGCAGCCGACCGACGGCTTGGTCCGCGGCGCGGTCGTCAACGACAGCGGCTCCGCGATCGAGGTCCCCGTCGGCAACGTCACCAAGGGTCACGTGTGGAACGTGCTCGGTGAGCCGCTCGACGTCGCCGCCGACACGATTCTGGGCAGTGACACCGTGCGTTGGCCGATCCACCGGTCGGCACCGAAGTTCGACCAGCTCGAGTCGAAGACCGAGATGTTCGAGACCGGCATCAAGGTGCTCGACCTGCTCACCCCTTACGTCAAGGGCGGCAAGATCGGCCTCTTCGGTGGCGCCGGCGTGGGCAAGACCGTCCTGATCCAGGAGATGATCTACCGCGTTGCCGAGAACTTCGGTGGCGTGTCGGTGTTCGCCGGTGTCGGTGAACGCACCCGCGAGGGCAACGACCTGTTCCTGGAGATGACCGAGTCCGGCGTCATCGAGAAGACCGCGTTGGTGTTCGGCCAGATGGACGAGCCCCCCGGCACACGCATGCGGGTCGCGCTGACCGCGCTGACCATGGCCGAGTACTTCCGGGACGAGCAGAAGCAGGACGTGCTCCTGTTCGTCGACAACATCTTCCGGTTCACCCAGGCGGGCTCGGAGGTCTCGACGCTGCTGGGCCGCATGCCTTCGGCCGTGGGCTACCAGCCCACGCTGGCCGACGAGATGGGCGTGCTGCAGGAGCGGATCACGTCGACCCGAGGCCACTCGATCACCTCGATGCAGGCGATCTACGTGCCCGCCGACGACATCACCGACCCGGCACCGCACACCACGTTCGCCCACCTCGACGCCACCACGGTGCTGTCGCGTCCGATCTCCGAGCTCGGCATCTACCCGGCCGTCGACCCGCTCGACTCCAGCTCGCGGATCCTCGACCCGCAGTACGTGGGCGACGACCACTACCAGGTGGCGCGTCGCGTGCAGCAGATCCTGCAGCGCTACAAGGACCTGCAGGACATCATCGCGATCCTCGGCATCGACGAGCTCTCCGAGGAGGACAAGATCCTCGTCGGGCGCGCTCGGCGGATCCAGCGGTTCCTGTCGCAGAACATGTTCGTGGCCGAGGCGTTCACCGGTCAGCCGGGCTCGTTCGTCCCGCTCGCCGAGACCATCGCGTCGTTCAAGTCGCTGGCCGAGGGCGAGTACGACCACATCCCCGAGCAGGCGTTCTTCATGGCCGGCGGCATCGAGGACGTGGAGAAGAAGGCTCGCGAGCTGGAGAAGGAAGGCAACTGAGTTGTCCAGCCTGAGGGTCCAGCTCGTCGCCGCCGACCGGCCCATCTGGTCCGGTGAGGCGTCGATGGTGGTGGCCAGGACAGCCGAGGGCGACATCGGCATCCTGCCCGGCCACGAGCCGGTGCTTGCCACCATGGCCGACTCCGCCATGGTCACGATCAGGACCGCCGACGGCGCCACCGTGGCCGCCGTGCACGGGGGCTTCCTGTCGGTGGCCAAGGACGACGTGTCGATCCTGGCCGAGACGGCGGAGCTGGCGCAGGAGATCGATCCCGAGCGCGCCCGGTTGGCGTTGGAGCGGGCCGGGCAGACCGGTGGGGGCGGCGAGAACGGCAGCCTGGCGCCGCTGGCGCAGCAGCGCGCGGAGACCCGGCTGCTGGCCGCGCAAGCCCATCTGGGCGGCTGAACCGGCGCAGGAGTGGGCCATGATGCTGCGGTGACCCCTGACGCGCAGCCGGTCGAGACGCTCGTGGTCGGAGCGTCCGCGGCGGGCCTCGCCACAGCCGCTTGCTTGCAGCAGTCCGGTCAGGGGTTCGAGATCCTCGAGGCCGGCGACGTGGTCGGGCAGGTGTGGCGGCACCACTACGACCGGCTGCACCTGCACACCCCCAAGTCCTCGTCCGGACTTCCCGGGCTGCCGATGCCGGCGCAGTGGCCGCGCTACCCCGCCCGCGACCAGGTCGTGGCCTACCTGGAGCGCTACCGCGAGCGGTTCCGGCTCGACCCTCGTTTCGGGCAGCGGGTCACCGCGCTCGAGCGGGTCGACGACACGTGGGTGGCCACGACCGACGACCGTGAGTGGCGCGCCCGCAACGTGGTGATCGCCACCGGAGCCAACCGCAGGCCGGTCCGCCCGACCTGGCCGGGAATGGCAACCTTCACGGGAACCGTCCTGCACTCCAGCGAGTACCGCAACGGTGACCCCTGGCGCGGCCGCCCCGTTGTGGTCGTCGGCTTCGGCAACTCCGCGTGCGAGCAGGCGATCGACCTGGTCGAACGTGGTGCGCAGCCTCACCTCGCCGTGCGGTCGCCAGTCAATGTCGTCCCGCGGGACGTCTTCGGTGTCGTCCCGGTCCTCCAGATGAGCGTCGTGCTGCAACACCTCCCACCGGCCGTGGCCGACGCGCTGGCGTGGCCGATGATCCGCCTCACCGTGGGCGACGTCAGCAAGGTCGGGCTGCGCAAACTGCCCTACGGCCCCAACACGCAGATTGCCCGCGACCGCCACATCCCGCTCCTCGACATCGGGACCATGAGGCACATTCGCGCCGGGCGGATCGGCGTGCACCCAGACATCGAGCGGTTCACGCAGGACGGAGTCGTGTTCGTCGACGGCACGCACCTGGCGGTCGACGCGGTGGTGCTGGCGACCGGCTACCGACCAGCGCTGGAGGAGTTCCTCGTGCCGTGGCGCGAGGTGTGCGACGAACAGGGCATCCCGCTGCGGTCCGGCGGGCCGACCGCCCTCCCGGGGCTGTACTTCTGCGGTCAGTTCATCGCGCCGGCCGGGATGCTTCGTGAGATCGGGATCGAGGCGCGACGGATCAGCGCGGACCTTGCGCGCGTGCGTCCCGGCTGACACACAGATCGATGCCCTTCGCGGCGAGGACGTGGTCCGCAGCATCAACGAGCGTTCGCCGGGGGAGTGCCCCTGATCGCACGGCCGCGGTGATCGCCGCGACGGCCCGATCCGTGAGCCGGGGGTCGTCGTCGACACCTGTGCCGAAGAGCACCAGGTCGTCGCCGGCGGCCAGTGCGGCCACGGCCGCGACGGGTACGGGGTCGCCGATGTCTGTGAGGGCACCGGCCGACACCGAGTCGGTCATCACCAAGCCGGTGAAGCCGAGCTCGTCCCGCAGGACCGTAGTGACCACGGCCGGGGAGATGCTCGCCGGCAGCGGCGTCAGCCCCGGCACGGTGGCGTTGGCCACCATGACCGCGGGGATGCCGGCTGCGACGGCGTCGCGGAACGGGGCGAGTCCGACCTGGCTCAAGGTCGCCCACGGCACTGTGGCGGCGGGTCCGTCGTCGGTGTTGCCGCTGGCCGAGCCGAGCCCCGGGAAGTGCTTGACCACCGCGATCACCCCCGCCTCGCGCAGCCCGGCGGCGAACGCGAGCCCGTCGGCCGCGGTGGTGGCGGGGTCGGTGCCGAAGGAGCGGGTCCCGTCCGGGTCCCGCGCACCCGGCCCGTCGCCGGCGTCCAGGTCCAGCACCGGGGCCAGGTCCATCGTCACGCTCGCCCGCTTCAGCCGGTCGCCCACCCGCCTGGCCAGGCGCTCGACCTGCGCCGGGGTCATCGTGGCGGCCATCCGTCGGGCCGAGGGGACCGGACCGACCAGCCCCGCCATGCGCTGCACGGCGCCGCCCTCCTCGTCGGTCATCACCAGCGGGGGGATCCCGTGCGGGGCCAGTCGTTCCAGCTGCCGAAGCTGCTCGCGTAGGTCCACCGGCACCGAGGATCCGAAGAGGATCAGCCCACCGACGCCGGACGCCACCTGCCGGGCCGACGCCGCGACGTCGGCGAGCTGGGCGGGCGCCACGAGCACCTGGGCGGCCAACCGGCTCACGGGCCACCTCGCCAGTTTCGTCACCTGACGGCACGGCGACCCGGTCGGGCCTGGGGGTCGGGCGGTCGCCGACCCACCGACGGGGACGGTTGCAGCCGCAGAGACGGACGGGCTCGCGGCGCCGGTCGGGGTCTGCAGAGCGCAGGCCGAGAGCAGCGCAGCGCCGGCCAGGCCAAGGGCGACGAACCGACCGGCCCCGGGGCGACTCATGCGGAGCCCGCGGTCAGCCGCGGGTGGCTCCCGGCTCCCAGAGCACGTCGCCGCTGCCACCGGCCTCGGGCCGGTTCGCGACCCGGCTCAAGATGAACAACAGGTCGGAGAGCCGGTTCAGGTAGCGGGCGGTGAGCGGGTTCATGGTCTCGCCGTAGGTGTCGAGCGCGACCCACGTCGACCGCTCGGCTCGTCGGGCCACCGTCCGCGACACGTGCAGGGCAGCGGCGGTCGGCGTGCCGGCGGGGAGCACGAACGACCGCAGTGGGTCGAGCCGCTCGTTGAAGGTGTCGCACGCGGCCTCCAGCCGGCTCACGTAGTCAGGCTCCACGCGCAGGGGTGGGAACTCCGGGTCCTCGACCACGGGCGTGCACAGGTCGGCGCCCACGTCGAACAGCTCGTTCTGGATCCGGCGCAGCAGATCGTCGAGCTCGGCGGACCGGCCCGACGTGGCCCGGACCACCCCGAGACTCGCGTTGGTCTCGTCGACGTCTGCGTAGGCGATCAGCCGGGGATCAGTCTTCGGCACCCGGCTCAGGTCGCCCAGAGCCGTCGTGCCGTCGTCGCCGGTGCGCGTGTAGATGCGGGTCAGATTCACCATGGCGTCAGCCTACGGACCGGCCCGCCTACCATGCGGGGATGGAGCGGTTCCGGGTGCGAGGCGGCGCGCAGCTGCGTGGTCAGGTGCGGGTGAGCGGTGCCAAGAACAGCGTGCTCAAGCTGATGGCCGCAGCCTTGCTGGCTCCTGGCCGGTCCACGATCAGTGAGGTTCCCGACAATCTCGACGTCGAGATCATGTCGGAGCTGCTGCGGCGGCTGGGCTGCGGAGTCCAGCGCGACCTGCCGGCTGCCACCGTGACGATCGACGTACCCGAACAGCTCGGCCACCAGGCCGACTACGACCTGGTGCGCCGCATGCGGGCCAGCATCTGCGTGCTCGGACCGCTGCTGGTGCGAACCGGCGAGGCCGACGTCGCCCTGCCCGGTGGTGACGCGATCGGCTCCCGTCCACTCGACCTCCACATGGCGGGTCTGGTCAGGCTCGGCGCCTCGGTGGAGAACGAGCACGGCTTCATCGTGGCCAAGGCCCAGCGTCTGCGGGGCGCCGGGATCTGGCTGGACTTCCCCAGCGTCGGCGCCACCGAGAACCTGCTGATGGCGGCTGTGCTGGCCGAGGGCCACACGGTCATCGACAACGCCGCACGCGAACCGGAGATCGTCGACCTGGTGGCGATGCTGCAGCAGATGGGTGCCAAGGTCGACGGCGCCGGCACGTCGACCCTCGAGATCGAAGGGGTCGGGGGGCTGACCCCGACCAGGCACGCGACCGTGCCCGACCGGATCGTGGCCGGCACCTGGGCCATGGCCGCCGCCATGACCCGCGGCGACATCACGGTCACCAACGCCGTCCCGGAACATCTGGAGATCGCCCTCGACAAGCTCGCGACATGTGGGGCCACGGTCGAGCGCCGACCCGACGGGTTCCGCGTGGCCATGGCCGACCGGCCCCGCGCGGTGGACGCCGTCACCTTGCCGTACCCCGGGTTCGCCACAGACCTGCTGCCGATGGCGCTGGCCCTCAACGCAGTGGCCGAGGGCACCGCCATGGTGACCGAGAACGTGTACGAGTCTCGGTTCATGTTCGTCAACGAGCTGAACCGGCTCGGTGCCGACATCCGGACCGACGGGCATCACGCGGTGGTGCGCGGGCGGCCGTCGCTGTCCGGCGCCCCGGTGTCGGCCCCCGACATCCGGGCCGGAGCGGGTCTGGTGATCGCCGGTCTGGTGGCCGACGGCGTGACGACCGTGAGTGACATCCATCACGTGGACCGCGGGTACCCCGGCTTCGACGAGCAGCTGCGCGCCCTCGGCGCCGACGTGGTCCGCGAGGCCGATCCCGACCTGTTCCCGATTGCCTAACGTCGGCCGAGCAGGCTGCGGGCACGGGCCAGGTCGTCGGGCCAGACCATGACCCGTGGCCCGTCGTTGGTCATGGCCAGGTTCGCCCGCAGCCCGGAGGCCTCCAGGGTCCGGCGGGCGATCTCCCCCTCGGCGTAGCTGCCCGGTGAGGCAACCGGGACGAGCAGGCCGTACTCGTCGGCGCGCCCCGCTCGCGCCGGGCTCGCGACGACCGACTGGCCGCGCTTGGCCGACCACCGCAGGACGAGGGTCAAGAAGCCGATCCCGAGCATCGCCACCAGCGGGCCGAACAGCGCGGAGAAGCCGCCCCACGTCATCATGGGTCCAGTCTGCGTCGCCCCGCCACCGGGGGCCACCGCAGGGCCGGACTAGCCTGCACCGCGAGCCTCGGGCGAGGCATTCGACACAGCAGGAGGTCGTCGGTGAGCGGGTCGACACAAGGTCAGGTAGCCGTGGTCGGGGCCGGGCTCATGGGCGCCGGGATCGCCCAGGTGGCCGCGGTCGCGGGCTACGACGTCGTGCTGCGCGACGTCTCGGCTGAGGCGGTCGACCGGGGCTGGGGCGCGATCGCGGCGTCGCTGGCCAAGTTCGTCGAGAAGGAGCGGCTGACGCAGGGCGACGCCGACTCGGCACTGGCCAGGGTCACCGGCGCCACCGATCTCGACGCGGCCGCCGACGCCGACATCGTCGTGGAGGCCGTGTTCGAGGACGTCGACGTGAAACGCGAGCTGTTCGCGGCCCTCGACCGAATGACCCGACCCGAGACCGTGCTGGCCACGAACACCTCGGCGATCCCGATCACCCAGATCGCGGCCGCCACGTCGAGCCCGGAGCGGGTGGTCGGGACCCACTTCTTCTCCCCGGTCCCGCTGATGCAGCTGTGCGAGCTGGTCCGTGGCTACCGCACGTCGGACCTCACGCTGGCGCGGGCGCGCACCTTCGCCGAGGCGGTGGGCAAGACGTGCGTGGTCGTGAATCGCGACATCTCCGGGTTCGTCACCACCCGTCTCATCTCGGCGCTCGCCCTGGAGGCCGCGCGTCTGGTCGAGAACGGCGTGGCCTCCGCCGAGGACGTCGACACCGCCTGCCGGCTCGGCTTCGGGCACGCCATGGGGCCTCTGCAGACCATGGACCTGACCGGCATCGACATCATGGTCAACGCGGCGGGGAACGTGTACGACGAGAGTCAGAACGAGACGTTCGCCCCGCCGGAGATCCTCCGTCGGATGGTGGCGGCCGGCGACCTCGGGCGAAAGTCCGGGCGCGGCTTCTACCAGTACTGACCGCGTGTCGTGCCGCGGCCACCGGCGTCGCCGTCGCTACGGTCACCTTCACCGGTGTGATCGGACGCGCCTTCCCCCCGCACGATCCGTGCGGAGCGTGGCGATGACCCGGCTGGAGGCACCATGCGGGTAGCCGATATCGCGCTGCCACCCCGAGTCGACGCCACGACTTCGTCCGATGTCCGCTACGCGCTGCAGATCGCCCTCGACGCCACGTCGGACCAGACGGTGGTCGTCGACGCCTCGTCGGTCGAGCTGATCGACGTGGCCGGCCTCGGCGTCCTGGTCGGAGCGCACCGTCGTTGCCTGCAGGAGGGCAAACGCCTGGTGTTCAGCGACCCGAAGCCGAACATCGTGCGTCTGTTCGCCCTCACCCGGTTGAACCGGGTGCTGCACCTGGACCGCCCGCAGCGGGCCACGGGTGCGGGCATGGCGGAGCAGCCGATCCATCTCGCGGGGTGACCAGTTAGGCTGGCCACGAACCCACCGGGACCTCGTGGAGGCTTGGATGGATGGCCAGCACGACCGCGGGCGTGACCGTCCCTGGGTGATGCGCACCTACGCCGGGCACTCCTCGCCCACCGCGTCGAACGCGCTGTACCGCGGCAACCTGGAGAAGGGACAGACCGGGTTGTCGGTGGCCTTCGACCTGCCGACCCAGACCGGCTACGACGCCGACGACGACCTCGCCCGTGGCGAGGTGGGCAAGGTGGGTGTGCCGATTGCCCACCTCGGCGACATGCGAGCCCTCTTCGAGGGCATCCCTTTGGCGCAGATGAACACCTCCATGACGATCAACGCCACGGCGATGTGGCTGCTCGCGCTCTACGTGGCGGCTGCCGAGGAGCAGGGTGCTGACGTGTCGGCCCTGCAGGGCACCACGCAGAACGACATCGTCAAGGAGTACCTGTCGCGGGGGACGTACGCCTTCCCGCCGGAGCCGTCCCTGCGGCTGACCACCGACATGATCGCCTACACGGTCACCAACCTGCCGAAGTGGAACCCGATCAACATCTGCAGCTACCACCTGCAGGAGGCCGGGGCCACACCGGTGCAGGAGATCGCCTACGCCATGTGCACGGCGATCGCCGTCCTCGACGCCGTGCGCGACGCCGGGCAGGTCCCCCCCGAGCAGTTCGGCGACGTCGTCGCCCGCATGTCGTTCTTCGTCAATGCCGGCGAGCGGTTCGTCGAAGAGATGTGCAAGATGCGTGCGTTCGCCCGGCTGTGGGACGAGGTCACCGAGCAGCGCTACGCGGTGGCCGACCCGGTGCAGCGACGGTTCCGCTACGGGGTGCAGGTGAACTCCTTGGGGCTCACCGAGGCGCAGCCGGAGAACAACGTGGCCCGCATCATGTTGGAGATGCTGGGTGTGGCGCTGAGCAAGGATGCGCGGGCCCGTGCGATCCAGCTGCCGGCCTGGAACGAGGCGCTCGGACTTCCCCGCCCGTGGGACCAGCAGTGGTCGCTGCGGATGCAGCAGGTGTTGGCCTTCGAGTCCGACCTTCTGGAGTACGACGACCTCTTCGAGGGTTCGGTGGTCGTCGCGGCGAAGGTGGACCAGCTCGTCGCTGCCGCCCGCACCGAGATCGATCGGGTGCAGGAGATGGGTGGGGCGGTCGCCGCCGTCGAGAGCGGCTACATGAAGACCGCCCTGGTGGGCTCGCTCGCCCTGCGCCGCCGTCGGATCGAGTCCGGCGAGGACGTCGTGGTCGGCGTCAACGCCTACACGACGACCGAGCCCAACCCGTTGCTGGCCGATCTCGACACGGCGATCCAGACGGTCGATCCGGCGGTGGAGCGACAGGCGGTCGCCGCGCTGGACCGGTGGCGACTCGAACGCGACTCCGACGCCGTCGCGGCGTCGTTGGCCGAGCTGGTGGCAGCCGCCAAGGGCGAGGACAACCTCTTCCTGGCGACGTTGGACTGTGCGCGGGTGGGCGTGACCACCGGGGAGTGGGCCGGCGCGCTGCGCGGCGTGTTCGGCGAGTACCGGGCTCCCACCGGCGTCGGCGGGCAGGTGGGGACCCAGCCGGCGAGCGTCGACCTCGCCCGGGTCCGCGATGCGGTCGCGAGGACCAGCGAGGAGCTTGGTGGCCGGCTGCGGTTCCTGGTCGGCAAGCCCGGGCTCGATGGGCACTCCAACGGGGCCGAGCAGATCGCCGTGCGCGCGCGGGACGCCGGATTCGAGGTGGTCTACCAAGGGATCCGGTTGACCCCGGAACAGATCGTGGCGGCTGCGGTGGCCGAGGACGTGCACGTGGTGGGTCTGTCGATCCTGTCCGGGTCGCATCTGGCGCTCGTCCCGGAGGTCCTCGGGGGGTTGCGGGCGGCCGGCCTCACCGACGTCCCGCTGGTCGTCGGCGGAATCATCCCCGAGGCCGACGCCCGGAGCCTCGAGGCCCAGGGGGTGGCGGCCGTGTTCACGCCCAAGGACTACGCGATCGACGCCATCATGGGGCGGATCGTCACCGAGATCCGCCGCGCCCACCACCTCTCGACGCCCTGACCGCGCCGACCCCCCATTCTGAAGCAACGCTTCGACGCTTCCGTACTTGTTGAAGCAACGACTCGTTGCTTCAACAAGTACCGAGGAAACGGAGGGTTCATCGACGTGAGGAGGACCACCATCAGCACCCCGGCCTGGACGACGTCTGCCGCGGACCTGTGCGCGGCCGCCGAGCCGCAGCTGGGGAGCCAGCGGGGTCGCGCACCTGGGCGACTCACGGCCGTCGTCGACGGGGTGCGCGTCGTCGCC
>Ga0302299_10000068_pt1 | contig 39707 bp, 37 predicted proteins | sample III_Fen_N3_4_FD_198795 | JGI IMG/M metagenome (GOLD analysis project Ga0302299, IMG submission 198795) | Peat permafrost microbial communities from Stordalen Mire near Abisko, Sweden - III_Fen_N3_4 | ecosystem: Environmental > Terrestrial > Soil > Wetlands > Permafrost | place: Sweden: Abisko...
GGGCTCGCGGTGGCCTCCTGGAAGCCGCGGACGATCTGCTCCGGAGTCATGCCGGCGCTCGGCGGGTTCGCGATCCTCGCGATGAGCTGGTCCTCGCCGGCGGGAGCGACGACGGGCCCCTGGTTGATCGGGCCGGACGACGGGACTCCCGCGCAGGCGGTCAGGGCGAGCGCGAGAGCGGCGAGGACGCCGGTGCGGACGAGCCTCATCGCGGCACCTCCTCGCGCCGCGGGGACCGGTAGGGGGTCGCGAGGTTCGACTGCACGCGCGGCCCGGCGTCGGCCGGCTCGAGCGGGAGCGGCGACTCCGTGAGGTGGCTGTCGGCCGTGCGCGGCAGGGTCATCCGGAAGTTGGCGCCGTCGCCCGGCGCGCCCCAGGCCTGCAGCCAGCCCGCGTGCAGCCGGACGTCCTCGAGCGCGATCGAGAGCCCGAGCCCGGTGCCTCCGATGGAGCGGGCGCGCGCGGGGTCGGCGCGCCAGAAGCGGTTGAACACCAGCGAGGACTCGCCGGGGCGCAGACCGACGCCGTGGTCGCGGACGGCCACCGCCACGGCCTCGTCGCTGCAGCCGATCGTGATGTCGACGGGGCGGCCCTCGCCGTGCTCGACGGCGTTGAGCACGAGGTTGCGCAGGACGCGGTCGATGCGCCGCGCGTCGGCGTCGACGAGGCACGACTCCTGGGGCGCCACGACCCGCAGCTCGCAGCCCTTGCGCTCGGCGAGCGGTGCCGCGACGTCGATGACGCGGTCCACGAGCGAGCGCATGTCGACCGGTTCCGGGTCGAGGACCGCGGCACCGGCGTCGAAGCGGCTGATCTCGAGCAGGTCGCCGAGCAGCGCCTCGAAGCGGTCGAGCTGGTTCTGCAGCAGCTCGGCGCTGCGCGCCGTGGCCGGGTCGAACCCCTCGCGCGACTCGTAGAGGAGGTCGGCGGCCATCCGCACTGTGGTGAGCGGCGTGCGCAGCTCGTGGGACACGTCGGACACGAACCGCTGCTGCACGCGCGAGAGTGCCTCGAGCCGGTTGATCTGCAGCTGCAGGTTGGCGGCCATCTCGTTGAACGACGTCGCGAGCAGCGCGAGGTCGTCCTCGCCCTTGACCTTCATGCGCTCGGCGAGGTGGCCCGCGGAGAACCGCTCGGCCGTGCGCGCGGCGAGCCGCACCGGCGACACGACCTGGCGGGTGACGACGTAGGCGATGCCGCCGAGGGTGAGGACGAGCAGGATCCCGACGAGCAGCACGGCGCGCTGCACGACGTCGAGCGTGGCCTGCTCCTGGGTGAGCGGGAAGACGTAGTAGAGCTCGTACTGGCCGACCTTCGGGACCTGGAGCGGCGAGCCGACGGCGAGGCCCGGGACGTCGGCCCGCTCACGCGAGGCGTACCGCACGGTCGTGTAGGTCCAGGACTGCCGCAGGTCGCTCTGCACGGCGCTGCGCAGGTCGTCCGGCACGCTCGTCTCGGAGGCCGCCGTACGGAACTCCGGGGCGTCGCCGGTGCGCGGCGGCGTCGCGAGCATGAGCACCTCGAACAGCGGCGGGCTGCCTGCTCGCGCCTTGAGGGTGTTGACGACGTTCTCGACGAGGGCCGAGGCCGACTGCGTCGACGCGCCCGTGTCGGCGGCGTCGAGCAGGCTCTGCGCCTCGGCTGCCCCGCTCTGCGCCTCCGCAACCGACGCGCGCTCCTTCGCGTCGAGCAGCCCGGAGGTGATCCGGCCGACGAGGAGCACGCCGACGAGGCCCACGACGAGGAGCGACAGGGCGAGCGTGGTGATGACGACGCGTACCGAGACCGACGAACGCCACGCCCGTGGTGGTCGGCTCATGACGGCCACTCGCTGCCGCAGGTCCGACCAGCGACTCATGCGATCACGGCACCCGCGGGGTCACGGGGACGGCCGTCGGCGGAAGGACCGTCACGGAGGGCCGGCCTTGTAGCCGACGCCGCGGACCGTGACGACGATCTGCGGGCGCTCCGGGTCGTGCTCGATCTTGGAGCGGAGCCGCTGCACGTGGACGTTGACCAGGCGGGTGTCGGCGGCGTGGCGGTAGCCCCAGACCTCCTGCAGCAGGATCTCGCGGGTGAACACCTGCCACGGCTTGCGCGCCAGCGCGGCGAGCAGGTCGAACTCGAGCGGCGTCAACGAGATCGGCTCGCCGTCGCGCTTGACCGCGTGCCCCGCGACGTCGATCTGCAGGTCGCCGATGGTGAGCGTCTCGGGCGAGGTGGAGTCGGTACGCCGAAGCCGCGTGCGCACGCGTGCGACGAGCTCCTTCGGCTTGAAGGGCTTCACGACGTAGTCGTCGGCACCGCTCTCGAGGCCGAGGACGACGTCGACGGTGTCGGTCTTGGCCGTCAGCATCACGATCGGCACGCCGGACTCGGCGCGGATCGAGCGGCAGACGTCGATGCCGTCGCGGCCGGGGAGCATGAGGTCGAGCAGGACGAGGTCGGGCTTGGTCTCGCGGAAGACGGCCAGCGCGCGGGCGCCGTCGGCGCAGAACACCGGCTCGAAGCCCTCGGTGCGCAGCACGATCCCCAGCATCTCCGCCAGCGCGGTGTCGTCGTCGACGACGAGAACTCTGCCCTTCACACCGGTCATGGTCGCACCCGTCAGGTCCGGGCGGAGCCGGACGCCCCAGCTCGCTGTCTGCATGATCGTCGCTCCCGCATGGTGAGTCCGTGTGACGCGCCCACGAGGGCGTCCGCAGTCTCCGACGTACGGGCCGCTCGCGGCGTTCCCCCGGACGGTGCAGCGGGTCGTCCCCACGTGCTCAGCGGGCCCATGGCACGATCGGAGCACGGCCGACGCCGTCGCGGCCGGCGGCCGTGCCGGCCCGGAGAGGATCGCGAGGACGCATGAGCGACGACACCCGCCCCGACGAGCCGGGCGACCGTCCCGTCGACCCGGTCACCGGTGCGCCGCTGGCCCCCGAGTGGTCGCTGTCGACAGGGGACGCCTCCGGCTGGCCCGCGGCCGACGGCACGCCCACCCTCATCACGCCGGCCGAGACGGCGCACGTCGCACCCCGGCCGACCACCGTCGACCCGGCCCTCCCGCCGCCGGTCCTCCCCGTCGCGCCGTCGTGGAGCTCGCCCAGCACCCCCGTGCCCGGAGCGGGGGCACCGCCGCCTCCCCCGGGACCGCCGCAGTACGCAGCGCCGCAGTACGGAGCACCGCAGTACGGAGCACCGCAGTACGCCGTGCCGCAGGGGGTCGGGCTGCCGGGCGTCGGCGGGTGGGGCGCCGTCCCGCAGGCGCCGAAGCCGGGCGTCGTCCCGCTGCGCCCCCTCGGGCTCGGCGAGATCCTCGATGGCGCGATCAGCTACATCCGGCGCGACCCCAAGACCGTCCTCGGCATCTCGGCCGTCATCTCGCTGGTGATCGCGCTGTTCCAGTTCGTCGCGCTCGCCGCGACGTCGCGGTCCTTCGCGGTGGGCGCTGCCGCGACGTCGCCCACCGACGCGTTCGCGGGCAGCCTCGGCTCCGCGACGGCCACGCTGGTGCAGTACGCCGTCAGCGCCGTGCTCGGCGTGGTCGCCACCGGGCTGCTCACCGTCGTCATGGGCCAGGCGGTCCTCGGCCGCCGCGTCACCGCGTCGCAGGCGTGGGACCGCACGAAGAAGCGGTTCTGGGCCCTGCTCGCGCTGACCCTGCTCATCTCGTTCACCGTCGGCGCGATGCTCGGCGTCGGCATCCTGCTCGCGGTGCTCGTCGGCTGGGCGCTCTCGCAGGCCTCGCTCGGTCTGGGCATCCTCGTCGGCGTCGTGCTCGGCCTCGGCGTGCTCGCGTTCGTGACGTGGATCTACCTCCGCCTGCTGCTGGCACCGGTGGCACTCATCCTCGAGAACGCCGGAGTCACGCAGTCGATGCGCCGGTCGTGGGCGCTGGTGCAGGGGGCCTGGTGGCGCACCTTCGGCATCTACCTGCTCGGCAGCATCCTCGCCGCGATCGTGTCCTCGGTGCTCGCGATCCCCTTCGCGCTCGTCGGGACCCTCGCTTCGATCGGCAGCCTGGAGAACGGCGAGCTCCCGCTGACCTACACGATCGCGACATCGCTCGCGACGCTCGTGTCGAGCACCGTCGTGCTGCCGTTCACATCGGGCATCGTGTCGCTCCTCTACATCGACCGGCGGATCCGGCGCGAGGCGCTCGACATCGAGCTCGCGCGGGCCGCCGGGCTCCCGGGCTGACCGGCCCGTGCCCCTCGTCGTCGTCACGGGCCGCGCACCCTTCGACGTCCCGATCACCCTCGGGCGCGACGAGGCGCAGCGCCTCGCGCGCATCGAGCTCGCCAACCCCGCCTACACCGGCGACGACGAGCCCTGGACGCAGAAGGTCCTGCGCTGGGTGCTGGAGCGCATCGCCCGACTGCTCGACACGGTCGGCGGCTCGTCGCCGCTGGGCTGGTTCGGCATCCTCGGCGTGGTGGCGCTCGTGGTCCTCGTCGTCGTCGTCGTGCGCCGCCGCACCGGCACCCTGACCCGCGGTCCCGCGTCGAGCGCGCTGTTCACCGACGCCGACCGCACGGCGGCCGACTTCCGCGCGGAGGCCGACAGCTTCGCGACGTCCGGCGCCTGGGCCGAGGCCGTGCGCGCCCGGCTGCGGGCGGTGGTCCGCGACGTCGAGGAGCGCGGCCTGGTCGACGTGCGGCCCGGCCGGACCGCCGACGAGATCGCGCGCGACGCCGGCCGCGCCCTGCCCACGGTCGCGGCCGACCTGCGCACTGCCGCCCGGCTCTTCGACGACGTCTGGTACGGCGGCCGCACGGCCGACTCGCCGTCCTACGACCGGCTCGTCGCGGTCGACCGCGCCGTCGCCTCCGCGCGCCCGGGCGACCGCGCCGGATCGGACCGCACCGTGGCGGTGCCGCGATGACGGTCCTCGACCGCGAGACGGCCGACGTCCGCACGCCCACGGTGCGCGCGAGGCTGCGCGCGAACCGAGGCATGCTCGTCGTCGGCGCCCTCGTGGTGCTCGGCGCGCTGCTCCTGGCGCTCGCGCAGAGCAGCCGCACCGTCGGGCTGCTCGACCCCGACGCCACCGACCCGACGGGGTCGCGCGCGCTCTCGGTCCTGCTGCAGGGACAGGGGGTCACGGTCGTCCGGGTCACCACCGCCCAGGCCGCCGCGGACGCGGTCGCGGCGACGACCGACTCGACCCTGCTCGTCGCGCCGACCGCCCCGGTGTCGGACCAGATGCTCGCGACCGTGCAGGCCGTGCGACCGACCTACACGGTGCTCGTCATGCCTGACGACGTGCTCCTCTCCGCCTACGCGCCCTGGGCGTCGATGTCCGGCGTCCGCGACTCGACCGACGAGACGCCGACCGGCTGCGACTGGTATGTCGCGACCCGGTCCGGCGCACTGCCGGCCGTCGGCGCCACCTTCACGACGGGGCGCGACGACGTCTCCTCGTGCTGGGGCGGCGGCGTCATCGACACCGGACGCGGCGGCGCCACCGGGGTCGCGGGCGCGACCGGGGTCGTGACCCTGGTGGGGATGGCCCAGGGGCTCACCAACAAGCACCTCGCCGAGTCGGGCTACGCCGCGATGGCTCTCGGCATCCTCGGCCGCGCGCACACCGTGGTGTGGTGGCTGCCCTCGGCCGCCGACCCGCAGCAGTTCGCCGACGCCAGCGACGTGAGCATCAGCGACCTCGTCCCGTCGTGGGTGAGGTGGGCGCTGCTGCAGGTCGTGCTCGCGATGCTCGTCGTGGTCTGGTGGCGCGGGCGCCGGCTCGGCCGGGTCGTCGTCGAGCCGCTCCCCGTCGTCGTGCGCGCCACCGAGTCGGTCGAGGGCCGTGCCCGTCTCTACCGCCGCGGGCACGCCCGCGGACGCGCGTCCGAGGCGCTGGTCGAGGCGAGCCTGGCTCGGCTGCGCGCCCGCCTCGCCCTGCCGCGGACGACGTCGCCCGACGTCGTGGTCGCCGCCGTGATCGCGCGCACCGGACGACCCGCGACCTCGGTCGCGGCCCTGCTCACCCCGGGGTCTCCCCCGGCCGACGACGCGGGCCTGGCCGGGCTCGCGGACGCGCTCGACGCACTGGAGAACGAGGTCCGCCACTCATGACCGAGACACACGAGCACGCAGAAGACCCGGCGCGCGCGGCCCTGCTCGCCCTGCGCGAGGAGGTGGGCAAGGCGGTCGTCGGACAGGACTCCGTGGTCACGGGTCTCGTCATCGCGCTGCTGTGCCGCGGGCACGTGCTGCTCGAGGGCGTGCCGGGCACGGCGAAGACGCTGATGATCCGCGCGCTCGCGACGTCGCTCGACCTGCAGAGCACGCGCATCCAGTTCACACCCGACCTCATGCCCGGCGACGTCACCGGCTCGCTCGTCTACGACAGCCGCAGCGCGGAGTTCTCCTTCAAGCCCGGCCCGGTCTTCACGAACCTGCTGCTCGCCGACGAGATCAACCGCACGCCGCCGAAGACGCAGGCGTCGCTGCTCGAGGCGATGGAGGAGCGCCAGGTCACCGTCGAGGGCGCGGCGCGGCCGCTGCCCGACCCGTTCATCGTGGCCGCGACCCAGAACCCGGTGGAGTACGAGGGCACCTACCCGCTGCCCGAGGCGCAGCTCGACCGCTTCCTGCTCAAGCTCACCGTCGACCTCCCCTCGCGCGACGACGAGTTCCGTGTGCTGCAGCGGCACCTCGGCGGCTTCGACCCGCGCGACCTCGCCGGTGCCGGTCTTCGGCCCGTGGCCGGGGCGGCCGACCTCGCCGCGGCGCGCGCGCAGGTGTCGCGGGTGACGGTCGCGCCCGAGGTGTCGGCGTACGTCGTGGACCTCGTGCGCGCCACGCGGACGAGTCCCTCGCTGCGCCTCGGCGTCTCGCCCCGCGGCGCCGTCGCGCTCATCAGCGCGGCGCGCGCGTGGGCGTGGCTCTCGGGTCGCGACTACGTCTCGCCCGACGATGTGAAGGCGCTCGCGCGGCCGGCGCTGCGCCACCGCGTGTCGCTGCGTCCGGAGGCCGAGCTCGAGGGCGTCACGACCGACGCCGTCCTCGAGGGCATCCTCGCGACCGTGCCGACACCGCGCTGACGGCGTAGGGATCCCGATGGTCGTCACCGGACGCGCCGCGCTGCTCGCGCTGCTGCTCACCGTGCCCGTCGCGCTCGTCGCGCGCTCGCTCGCCGTGGTGCTGCTGCTCGACCTCGCCCTCGTCCTGCTGCTCGCGCTCGACGCTGCGCTCGCGGGATCGCCGCGACGGCTGTCGTTCGCGCGCGGCGGCGACCGCACGACGCGCATCGGCGAGGAGGCCGTCGTCACGCTGGCGGTGCGCAACGACGGTCCGCGCCCGGTCCGCGGCGTGCTTCGCGACGCGTGGGCGCCGACGGCCGGTGTCGCGGTGACGCGCCACGCACTGGCGCTCGCACCGGAGCGCGTCGTACGCGTCGCGGCCGTGCTGCGTCCGACCCGGCGGGGCGAGCGACGGCCCGACCTCGTGACCGTCCGCTCGCTCGGACCGATGCGGCTCGCCGGGCGGCAGGTGTCGCACGCCGTCCCGTGGGCCGTGCAGGTCCTCCCCGGCTTCCCGTCGCGCAAGCACCTGCCCTCACGGCTCGCACGGCTGCGCGAGCTCGACGGGCGTACGGCGCTCATGGTGCGCGGCCAGGGCACGGAGTTCGACTCGCTGCGCGAGTACGTCATCGGCGACGACGTCCGCTCGATCGACTGGCGCGCGACGGCACGCGCGTCCGACGTCATGGTGCGCACATGGCGACCCGAGCGCGACCGGCGCGTGCTCATCGTGCTCGACACCGCGCGCACCTCGGCCGCGCGGGTCGGCGACGGCACACGGCTCGACGCGTCGATGGACGCGGCGTTCCTCCTCGGCGCGCTCGCGAGCAAGGCCGGCGACCGCGTCGACCTGCTGGCGTTCGACCGCGCGGTGCGCGCCGACGTCCGCGGAGCCACCGGCGGCGACCTGCTGCCGCGCATGTCGCGCGCCCTGTCCGAGGTCGAGCCGCTGCTGGTCGAGACCGACGCGCACGGCCTCGTCTCGGCGATCAACGCGCGCGTGCGTCAGCATGCGTTCGTGGTGATCCTCACCGCGCTCGAGCCGTCGGCGCTGCGCGAGGGCCTGCTGCCGTTCCTCCCGGCGCTCGCGGCCCGGCACACCGTGGCGCTCGCCTCCGTGCGCGACGAGCGGCTCGAGGCGCTCGCCTCCTCGCGCGGCGACGCCGCGGCGGTCTACGACGCGGCCTCGGCCGAGAAGGCGATCGGCGACCGCGACCGGATGACCGAGCTCGTGATGCGCTCGGGCGTCGAGGTCATCGACGCCGGCCCCGACGACATCGCCCCGAGGCTCGCCGACCGCTATCTGACCCTCAAGGCCGCCGGCCGCCTCTAGCCGGCGTACGGGAGGGTCTCGGTGATCGCGGCGCGGTCACTGACGTCGCCGAGATCGCCCTCCGCCACGCCGCGACGCCCGAGGACCACGACGTAGGACAGGAACGCGATCCACACCACCGCGCCGATGCCGATGCGCGCCCAGGTCGGGAGGCCCGACGGCGTCACGAACGCCTCGACCACCCCGCTGACCAGGAGCACGACGACGAGCCCGAGCGCGATCGTGAGGGTCGACCGGCCCTCCTCCGCCAGCGCGACAGACCGCGGCCGCGGCCCGGGCGCGACGATCTGCCAGCCCAGCCGGATGCCTGCGCCGCCTGCGACGAAGACGGCCGTGAGCTCGAGCAGTCCGTGCGGCGTGATGAGCCCGAAGAACAGGTCGAGGCGGCCGGAGTAGGCCATCAGGCCGCCCACGAGACCGAGGTTCAGCGCGTTCTGCCACAGGATGTAGATCCCCGGCACGCAGAGCAGCGCTCCCCCGACGAGCGCGAGGGTCGCGACCCACGCGTTGTTGGTCCACACCTTGAAGGCGAAGGATCCCGCGGGGTTCGAGGAGTAGTAGTCGGCGAAGTCCTGGTCGACGAGCGCTTTGAGACCCTCCGGCGACGAGATGGTCGCGACGACGTCCGGGTTGTGCGAGATCCACGCCCCGATCGTGAACGCGACGAGGGCGGTGGCAGCACCCACCGAGATCCACCACCAGCGCGCGCGCCACACGGCCACCGGGAACGACCGCCGTACGACGTGCGTGACGTCGTCCCACGACGCTCCGCTCGCACCGGTGACCGCGGCGCGGCCGGTGGCGACGAGGGACGAGAGCCGGCTCACCAGCGCGGGGTCGGGGGCCGCGGACTGGACCATCGACAGGTGGGTCGCCGTGCGCTGGTAGAGCATCACGAGCTCGTCGGCCTCGGAGCCCGACAGCCGACGGCGCCGGGTGGCCAGCTCCCCGAGCCGGTCCCACTCGGCGCTGTGCGCGGCCATGAAGGAATCGAGCTCCACCGCGTGCCACCTCCCGTCCCGGACCCTTTCCCAGGGACACTAGTGCGATGTCCTCGTCGACCGGTGACTACACCACGCTCGTGCCCGTCACGGGCGAGGCCGTCGCGCTCGACCTGCGCCTCGCCCAGTTCCCGAGCCGCACGCTCGCGCTGGCCCTCGACCTGCTGGTCCAGCTCGCCGCCCTCGTCGCCGTCATCTTCATCACCGGAGCGGTCGCCGACCACGTGGACGGCGCCGCGGCCCAGGCCATCGCGCTCGTCAGCGTCGTGATGGTGATCGTCGGCCTCCCCACGCTCGTGGAGACGCTCACGCGCGGTCGGTCGCTCGGCAAGCTCGCCGCGGGGCTGCGCGTGGTGCGCGACGACGGCGGCCCGGTGCGGTTCCGGCACAGCTTCGTGCGTGCGCTGTTCATGGTCGTGGACTTCTGGATCTCCTTCGGTGCCGTCGGCCTCATCAGCGCGCTCGTCTCCACGCGCGCGAAGCGGCTCGGCGACCACTTCGCGGGCACCGTGGTGATCCGCCAGCGGGTGCCCTCGGCCAGCGCGATGCACCAGCTCGCCTACTCCATGCCGCCCTCGCTGGAGTCGTGGGCGGCCTCGCTCGACCTCGCGCGCGTGCCCGACGTCACGGTGCTGCAGGCCCGCCAGTTCCTCGCCCGGACGCCCGAGATCTCCCCCGAGGTGAGGGCCTCGATGAGCCGCCAGCTCGCCGCCGAGGTGTCGTCCTACGTCAGCCCTCCGCCTCCCCCGGGCGTGCCCGACGAGACCTACCTGCTCACGGTGCTCACCGAGCGGATGCGCCGTGCGACGCGCCCCGCAGGTGCGTCCCCGATCGCGCGGGTCAGCGCCGCAGCACCCGCGCCCGCCCTGCCCGGGGCGCCGCACCCGGCCCCGGCGCAGCCGCCGGGCGATGGTCCGTTCGCCCTGCCGCACTGACGGCCCACGAGTCCGCTGACGACAAGATCAACTTTATTCGGCCGCGATGCCTGGCTACCGTGGAGCGATGCCGCCCGTCCCCCGCACGCTCCGCTTCGCCGTGTCCGGCGCGGTCGTGGCGACGACGCTGGTGGCCTGCGGCGCGGTGACGATCCGCCACGACCTCTACGGCGCGGCCCCTGCTCCCGCGGCTCCCGTGGCGCTCGCGAGCGCGATCCCCACCCCGACCGTGTCCGCCGCGCCCGCGCCGGCGGCGCCCGCAGCGCCGACCGTGCGGCCCGGCACGCTGCTCGTCGGCGACTCGGTGATGCTCGGGGCGAAGGCGGCGCTGGCCGGCCACGGGCGCACGGTCGACGCGGTGGAGAGCCGGCAGTTCCACACCGGTGTGGGCGTCGTGACCCGCGCCGTCGGGCGGGGGACCCTGCCCGCCACCCTCGTCGTGCACCTCGGCACCAACGGCACGCTCGCGGTCGCGGACTGCCGCGCCGTCGTCGATGCCGCGGGCCCGCAACGCCGGGTCTTCTTCGTGACTCCGCACGCCCCCCGGTCCTGGATCGCCACCGACATCGTCCACCTGACCCGGTGCAGCGCCGCCTATCCCGCGGGCCAGGTCGTGCTCGTCGACTGGAACGGTCCCGCATCGCGGCACCCGGCGTGGTTCTACTCCGACGGCATCCACCTCAACGGCCCCGGTCGGACCGCGTACGCCGCGGTGATCTCGGCCGCCCTGGCGGCGCACTCCGCCTGACGTGCGAGCGACCGCCAGGCGGTCACCGGCGACATTGCCGTGACCGCGAGGCGGTCACTGCGACATTGCCGCCTTGATGAGATCGGCGTAGGCCTGGCTGCCCGCACCCTTGGTGTGGATGCCGTCGGCGTAGAACCAGTCGCGGTGGTTGGCCGCGGCTGCGTTCCAGTCGGCGACGCGCACGTTGGTGCCGGCGTAGTACCTCGCCGTCGCCGCGATCGCGGCGTTGGACTGCGGGATCCAGCTGCGGTCGCCGTGACAGGTCACGAGGATGACGCGGGACCGGTCCTTCAGCGCGCCGACGAGCGCGACGAGCTCGGAGGTCTTGATCGGCCCGTTGGTGCCGGCATGGATCACGACGACGTCGCCGAGCTGCCCGGTGGCCTTGCGCGCGCGGATCCGGTCGAAGATCTCCGACGGCTGGCGGCTGATGTGAGCGTCGACCTTCATGAAGACCGGGAAGGTCGACTGCAGCGCCTTGCGCGCCGCGAGCATCACGGAGTCGCCGACCGCGGTGGCCGGCAGCCCGAAGGCGGTCTGACCGGCCGTCAGGACGAGCGGCACGTGGGTCGGCGGCGGTTTCGGCGACGACGACGCGGACGTGGACGGCGACGTCGATGCGGAACCCGACGGCGCCGGCGACTGCGACGTGCCGGGCGATCCCGTGGGTGTCGGCGGCGGGGTGAGAGGATCGTCGCCCACCGACGAGACGCCGCCGAGCGCGTCCTCGACGGTCGGCTCGTGCGCCGAGCTCAGCCCGGCACCCAGCGCGACGACCAGCACCGCGGTCGCCAGAGCGGCGAATCCGGCCCGGAGGCCGAAGCCGACGCGACCCCGCGCCCTCCAGCTCGCCCAGCCGCGGCCGAGAGCCCCGCGACGGATGGGCATCTCGACGAAGCGGTAGCTCAGCTCGGCGGCGGCGAAGGTCAGCGCGAACCGCAGCAGCTGCACGGGAAAGCCGTCGGCGTCGAGGTCCACGCCGGGGCGCAGAACCATGAAGATCGGCCAGTGCCACAGGTAGATGCCGTAGCTGCGCTCGCCGAGCCAGCGCAGCGGCTGGCTGGCCAGCAGTCCCGCGAACACGGTGCCGGTGACGGCGGAGCAGGCGATCACGCCGGCGCTCACCAGGGCCACGACCAGGAACCCGCCGCGGTAGAGCGCCGCCGAGAGCGGCGAGACGAACCAGAAGATCGCGACGAGGGCGAGCAGCGACCCGAAGCCGATCCCGCTCACGACGCGTCGGCCGCGGACGGTGAGGGCCCGCCCGATGCGCGCCGGCGTCCACACCGTGGCCAGCACCGCGCCGACGAGCAGCGTCATCGCATGGGTGTCGGTGCCGAAGTAGACGCGGCTCGCGTCGGCCGTCCCGGGCATCCCCTGGCGGACGGCGATCCACGCCATGAGCGCCGTGGAGAGCAGCGCACCCGCGGCCGCACCGATGCGCACCCCGCGCACGCCCCCGAGCCTCCACAGCCCGAAGAGCAGGAGCGGCCACACGAGGTAGAACTGCTCCTCGACCGCGAGCGACCAGAGGTGCTGCAGGAGCGGTGGGCGCCCGGTGGCCTCGAAGTAGGACTGGCCGTGCAGGACGTACCACCAGTTGGTCACGTAGAAGAACGCAGCGACCACGTCCTCCCGGACCCGCGCGGCGGCGTCCTGGGCGATCGTCGCGGCGAGCACCGACGTGGCGATGAGGACGAGGAACAGCGCCGGGAGCAGGCGGCGCGCGCGACGCAGGTAGAAGCGCCCGAACCGCACGGCACCCGTCTCGCCGAGCTCGGCGAGCAGCAGCGAGGAGATGAGGAAGCCCGAGAGGGCGAAGAACACGTCGACGCCGAGGAAGCCACCGGGCAACCACGTCGGGTTCGCGTGGAACAGCAGCACCGCGGTGACCGCGATCGCGCGCACACCGTCGAGCCCGGGCATGTGCACCCACGTGGATGCGCGCGACCGCTGCGACGCTGGTGCGTCGGTGGCGGTGGTGGTCATGCGCGGTCCTTGTCGTCGGCGATGGTCAAGGGTACGACGCACAAGGCGCATCGATGGATCCTCGTCCGCCACACGGACAATCGCGTCGTGTTGCTGAAACACGTTGCACGCGTTGCGTTCGCGAGGCTCAGCCGAGGTGAGTGGCGATGAGCATGCCCGCGACGGCCACCAGGTTGTTGAGCGCGTGCGCGATCACGCTTGCACCGATGCGTCCCGTGCGAGCCCGCAGGAGCGAGAGCACGAGACCGATCGTGAACAGCAGGGGGATGCGCACCGGCTCGAGGTGGACGAGCGCGAAGAGCAGCGCCGAGCCGATCGTGGCCCACGGCACGGCGGGCAGACCGCGCGCCGAGGTGGTCTTCGCGATCGCGGCGAACGCGAGCCCGCGGAAGCACAGCTCCTCGAACAGCGGGGCACCGATCAGGGCGCACACGGCGAACGCCCAGACGACCCACCGGGACCCCTCGGTGCTGGCCAGGGCGTCGCCCGCCGCGGAGTCGAAGCTGCCGAAGATCCGTTCGGTCGCTACGGCCACCAGGGTGCCGAGGACGAAGCACGCCACGCCGCCCCCGATACCCCACAGGATGTCAGAACGTCTCAGGCTCAACCCGAGATCGAGGGTCGGTCCGTTCCCCTGGAACCGGGTGGTCACGATCGGCCAGAGCCCGAAGCCGAGCCACGGCAGGGTCAGGCTGAGGAGCAGCACGAGGGCGCCGTTGCGGGCCACCCCGGCCGACAGGACGGCCCCGAGCACGAGCGTCGGCACGACGAGAGCGATGAGCAGGGCGATGAGGACGTCGGCGAGCCCCCACCGGGGCACACGCAGCGCGCGGCCGGCCGCGAGGGCCTCGACGTACGTGACAGGGGCGCCCGGGTAGGGCGCCCCTGTCACGGCGGGCCGATGACCGAGGCCGTCAGGACCCGAGAGGTCGGTCATGCGCGGTCGATCAGTAGCGGTAGTGGTCGGGCTTGTACGGACCGGCGACGTCGACGCCGAGGTACTCCGCCTGCTTCTTGGTCAGCTCGGTGAGTCCGACGCCGAGCGCGTCGAGGTGCAGGCGAGCGACCTTCTCGTCGAGGTGCTTGGGAAGCACGTGGACTCCGAGCTCGTAGTCGTCGAGCTTGGTGAACAGCTCGATCTGGGCGAGCACCTGGTTGGTGAAGGAGTTGCTCATGACGAACGACGGGTGGCCGGTCGCGTTGCCGAGGTTGAGCAGACGGCCCTCCGACAGCACGATGATCGAGTGGCCGTCGGGGAAGGTCCACTCGTCGACCTGCGGCTTGATGGTGACCCGCACGACGCCGGGCTCGTGGGTGAGACCGGCCATGTCGATCTCGTTGTCGAAGTGGCCGATGTTGCCCAGGAGCGCCTGGTGCTTCATCTGGCGCATGTGCTCGACGTTGACGACGTCGTAGCAGCCGGTGGCGGTGATGACGATGTCGGCGCGGCCGATGACGTCCTCGAGGCGCGCGACCTCGTAGCCGTCCATCGCGGCCTGCAGCGCGTTGATCGGGTCGATCTCGGTGACGATGACGCGGGCCCCCTGGCCGCGCAGCGACTCCGCCGAGCCCTTGCCGACGTCGCCGTAGCCGCAGACGACCGCGACCTTGCCGCCGATGAGGACGTCGGTCGCGCGGTTGATGCCGTCGATGAGGGAGTGTCGGCAGCCGTACTTGTTGTCGAACTTGCTCTTGGTGACCGAGTCGTTGACGTTGATCGCCGGGAAGAGGAGCGAGCCCGCCTTGTGCATCTCGTAGAGGCGGTGCACACCGGTGGTGGTCTCCTCGGTGACGCCCTTGATGCCCGCGGCGATCTCGGTCCAGCGCGTGGTGCTCTCCGAGAGCGAGCGGCGCAGGACGTCGAGGATGACGGCGTACTCCTCGGAGTCGCTCGGGTCGGTCGACGGGACGGCGCCGGCGAGCTCGAACTCGCGGCCCTTGTGCACGAGCAGGGTGGCGTCGCCACCGTCGTCGAGGATCATGTTGGGGCCGGCGCCGTCGGGCCAGCGGAGCACCTGCTCGGTGCACCACCAGTACTCCTCGAGCGACTCGCCCTTCCAGGCGTAGACGGGCACGCCTGCCGGGGCCCCGGGCGTGCCGTGCGGGCCGACCGCGATGGCGGCGGCCGCGTGGTCCTGGGTGGAGAAGATGTTGCACGAGGCCCAGCGCACCTGGGCACCGAGCTCGACGAGCGTCTCGATGAGCACGGCGGTCTGCACGGTCATGTGCAGCGAGCCGGTGATGCGGGCACCGGTGAGCGGCTTGCTGACGCCGTACTCGGCACGCATCGCCATCAGGCCGGGCATCTCGTGCTCGGCGAGACGGATCTCGTTGCGCCCGAACTCGGCGAGCGAGAGATCGGCGACCTTGAAGTCGGGGGTGGTCATGGTGAACTCCGTTTCGACGCCCGGCAGGGCGGTACACGGCGAACGTCACGAGGCCTCGTTGGCTCACCGGTGCTCACGCGGGATCGGTCACCGCAGGGCAGGAGCCATTCTGCCCGACGATCGCGCAACGGGCCAACGAGGAGGGAGAAGCCTCAGCTCTCCCTCTCCAGGTCCGGCTCGAGGTAGATCCAGCGGGCCTCGGGGACGGCCTCGCGCACCCGGCGCTCGGCACCGTCGATCGCGGCGGCGACCGCCGCCGCCGTGTCGTCGTGCCGCACGGCGATCTTGGCAGCCACGAGGATCTCGTCCGGTCCGGTGTGCAGGGTGCGCAGGTGGATCACGCGGGCCACGCTCGGCTCGGACTCGAGCGCGGCGAGGATCGCCGCGGTCTGCACCGGCACCGCGCTCTCCCCCACCAGCATCGAGGACATCTCGAGCGCGAGGAACACGGCGATCACGAGGAGCAGGGAGCCGATGGCCAGGGCGCCGACGCCGTCCCAGCGGCCGTCGCCCGTGACGACGGCCAAGGTGACGCCGATCAGCGCGAACACCAGGCCGACGAGAGCCCCGGCGTCCTCGAGGAGCACCACCGGGAGCTCGGGCTGACGCACCTCGCGGACGAAGCCGAACAGCGACGTCGTCCCCCGGCTGCGGTTCGCCTCCAGCACCGCCGTCCGGAACGAGAAGCCCTCGAGCACGATGGCGATGCCGAGCACCACGAAGGCGACCAGGGGGCTGGTGAGCTCCTCCGGCGCGTGGATCTTGTGCCAGCCCTCGTAGATGCTGAACAGGCCACCGAGGCAGAACAGCACGATCGAGACGACGAACGCGTAGACATAGCGCACGCGGCCGTAGCCGAACTGGTGCTGCTCGTCGGCCGCGCGCTTGGCCCGACGGCCGCCCACGAGCAGCAGCACCTGGTTGCCCGAGTCGGCGAGGGAGTGGATGGCCTCCGACAGCATCGAGCTCGAGCCGGTGACGAGGAACGCGCCGAACTTCGTGATCGCGATGCCCGTGTTGGCGGCGAGCGCGGCGACGACTGCTTTCGTGCCGCCGTCGGTGCTCACGAGATGCGGTCCTTGAGCTCGTTGATGGGGCCGATCGGGGTCGGGTCGACACCGCCCGCGACAGCGGCGTAGACGCTGGTCCAGTCGACGAGTCCGACGAGCGAGGCGAGGCGCACCACCGCGTGCCCGTCGGGTGCGTGCACGACGTCGACAGCGATGTCGCGACGCTCGGCGATGTCGCGCGTGACGTCGGCGCGGCGACCGTCCTGCTCGTGCTCACCGGGATCGCGCAGCAGCACGAGGCGCAGCCGCGCCGGACCGGTGCCGTCCTCGACCGGGTCGCGGAAGATGTCGTCGACCGACGCGGCCTGCTGGCCGTCGAGGGCCACGACCTGGTTGTGCGTGGCCTCCGGGATCGCGCCGTGCACGACCGCGAGCTTGGCGTTCTCGTTGAGCTGGCAGGCCATGCGGTAGGCGGCGACGGCGCCGATCGGCGACGTCCCCCACACCATGGGCAGCGACGACGCCAGGGCGACGCCGAGGATCTTCGCCGGGTTCTGGTCGAGCGGTGCCGCGGGTCCGCACTCCACCGACCGCTCGTCGAGGACGTCGGCCGCGCGATCGAGGACCGACACCGGGATGTCGGCGATGCCGAGGGCGTCGGCCACCAGCAGCAGCGGGGTGGCGAGCAGCCAGAGGGAGGCGCGCGGCATGAGCCCGCCGGCGTCGACGCCGATGAAGACGCCGCCCGGGGCGTTGGCGACGACGTCGTGCAGGGGCGAGCCGACCGCGCCGACGCCGACGAGACGGGTGCCGCGCTTGGCGGCCTCCGCGGCGACCGTGAGCGTCTCCTCGGTGCGACCCGAGCAGGACACCGCGATGACGAGGTCGAGCGGCCCGACCCACCCGGGGAGGGTGTAGCCGCGCAGGGTGGAGACGGGCACGGGACACCCGGTGCCGCACACGGCGCCGAGGACGTCGCCGCTGATGCCCGAACCGCCCATGCCGGCGACGACGACCGCGCGGGGACGGCCGTCGGCCGCCACGGCGCGGAGCGCCTCCGACGACGTGGCCGCCAGGGCCCGGCGTACCTGTGCCCCGGCGTCGGCCGTGGCGCGCAGCATGTCGCCGGGGTCGGCGGCGCGCAGTGCGGCGAGGTCGTCGAGCAGCCGGTCGTCGGCGTAGATCGCCATGTCAGTCCACCACGTGGGCGCCGATGCCCTGCGGTCCCGGGCTGGCGTCGTCGAGGAGCATGACGGGGATGCCGTCACGGACCGGGAACGAGCTGCGGCAGCGCCGGCAGACGATGGCGACCGGCGGCTCGCCCTCGACCCGCACGGGAGCGTGCTGGTCGCAGGGGCAGGCCAGGACCTCGACGAGGACGGGGTCGAGACTCACGCGGCACTTCCTCGGATGATGGCGAGCACGGAGTCGCGCACGCTAGCCATGAGCGCGTCGTCGGCGCCCTCGACGTTGAGGCGCAGGAGCGGCTCGGTGTTGCTCGCCCGCACGTTGAACCACCACTTCTTGCCGTCGCTGCTGCTGGCCACGGTCAGTCCGTCGAGCTCGTCGAGCATCGTGTCCTCGCGCGAGCCGTACGTCGCGCGGATCTCGTCGAGCACGGCTGCCTGGTCGGTCACGAGGGTGTTGATCTCGCCCGACGCGGAGTAGCGGTGGTAGTCGGCGAGGAGGCTGGACAAGGTGGTGCCCTCGGGCGTCTCGCCGAGCGCGGCGAGCGTGTGCAGCGCGGCGAGCATGCCGGAGTCGGCGCGCCAGAAGTCCCGGAAGTAGAAGTGCCCGGAGTGCTCGCCGCCGAAGACGGCACCCGTCTCGGCCATGGTCGCCTTGATGAACGAGTGCCCGACCCGGGTGCGCACCGGCGTGCCGCCGTGCTCGCGCACGATCTCGGGGACCGACGCGCTGGTGATGAGGTTGTGGATGATCGTGGCGCCGGGGTCCTTCGCGAGCTCGCGCGTCGCGATGAGCCCGGTGAGGGTGGAGGGGTCGACGAGCTCGCCGCGCTCGTCGACGACGAAGCACCGGTCGGCGTCGCCGTCGAAGGCCAGGCCGAGGTCGGCACCGGTCTCGAGGACCTTCGCCTGCAGGTCGCGCATGTTCTCCACGTCGATCGGGTTCGCCTCGTGGTTCGGGAAGGTGCCGTCGAGCTCGAAGTAGAGCGGCGTGACCGTCAGCGGGAGCCCCGTGAGGACGGCGGGGACGGTGTGGCCGCCCATGCCGTTGCCCGCGTCCACGACCACGGACAGGTGGCGGCTGGCTCCGAGCGGCACGAGGGCGTTGAGGAACGCGGCGTAGTCGGCGAGCACATCGCGGTGGGTCACGGTGCCGACGGGTCCGTCGATCTCGGGGAGCCCGGAGGTCGACCACGCGAGGACGAGGTCCTTGATCTCACGCAGTCCGCTGTCCTGTCCGACCGGGGACGCGCCGGCGCGGCAGAGCTTGATGCCGTTGTACTGCGCGGGGTTGTGGCTCGCGGTGAACATCGCGCCGGGCAGGTCGAGGGAGCCGGCGGCGAAGTAGAGCTGGTCGGTGGAGGCGAGGCCGATGGACAGGACGTCGACGCCCTGCGAGGTCACGCCCTCGGCGAACGCGGCGACGAGCTCGGGTCCGGAGGGGCGCATGTCGTTGCCGACCACCACGGTGCCGGGACCCCCCGCTGCGGTGGAGGCGCCGACGACGTGGGCGAACGCGGCGCCGACCAGGCGCGCGATCTCCGGGCTCAGGTCGTCGGGCACGACGCCTCGGACGTCGTAGGCCTTGATCAGGCGGTCGAGCAGAGCAGCATCCAGCACACGGCCGACCCTATCGGTCGTGGCGCGACGCGGGTGCCGGCGTGCGGGGCGCGGGGGTCAGCGGGTGCGCTTCGCGCGGCTGAGCACGTGGTCGACCGAGAGGACCTCGTCGCCGTGCTGCCAGGTGCGGTGCTCGCACTCCAGACAGTGGGTGAAGTCGACCTCGGAGCCGTCGGTCAGCTCCATCGAGATCCGGGTGACGCGCTCGGACTGGCACATCTGGCAGCGCGCGCCCTCGCGCGCCCCCGGCTGCGTGAGCGAGCCGAGCGGGACGGACGCCGCCGCCGACGAACTGCGAGCCATGTGGTCTCCTCCAGGTCCCCACGTACCGATCCCCCGACCGGGCGTACGGCGGGGGTCCCCCGACCTGCCGTACGGAGCGGACATTACGGCCCTTTCCCGGCGCTGGGAAGTAGCAGTGTGGTCAGAGTGGTCAGAAGTGACGCGTGTGACCACACTCCGAGGTCGCGACATCACTTTCGGTGAGAAACGTGCTCGTGACGTCGGATTCCGGTCAGCGTCGTCCTCGGTGCTCGAAGGACGCTCAGAGCTCGACGTCGGCGCGCAGGACGCGCAGGTGGCCGCGGCGGCCCACCTCGATCATCGGCGGCACGGTCTCGCGCGGCCGGGCCGCCTCGCGCACGGCGTCGGCCAGCGCCTCGAGGTCGTCGCTCGACGGGCGCAGGGCGTCGGGGTCGGGCGTGAGCCGGACGACCTCCCAGCCGACGGGTGCGGTCATGCGGACCGAGTGCTGCTCGCACAGGTCGTAGCAGTGCGGCTCGGCGTAGGTCGCGAGAGGGCCGAGCACGGCGGTCTGGTCGGCGTAGACGTAGGTGAGCGTGGCCACGGCCGCACGGGTGCAGGAGGGCTTGGAACATCGGCGCACGGGGCTCACGTGGGCGACACTACGGTCCGCGACCGACCGCGTACGTGAGCGGCGCGCCGACACTCCCGCGAGGGAGCCGTACCGTGGCGTCATGACCGCCCGACGTCGACGCGACCGGCACGGACGCGGCCCCCGCGGACCGCTCGCCCCGGCCTCCTCCCCCGCGACGGTGCCGCGGTCGGACCGGTTCGGCGACCTCGTGGTCGCCGCCGTGGACCGCCTCGAACCCCGCTGGGGCACGCGCCTCGCGGCCGTCGACGTGGAGGTCTACGACGTTCCCGACGTCGGGCCGGACCTCGATGAGGTGCCCCTGGCGGGGCACCGGTACGCCTCGGGCTCGCGGACCGCGACGGTCGTGGTCTACCGGCGGCCGGTCGAGCTGCGCGCACCCGACCGGCTCGCGCGCATCGACCTCGTACGCGACCTCGTCGCCGAGCAGCTGGCCGACGTGCTCGGGCTGCGCCCGGCCGACCTCGATCCCGCCTACGACGACCGCGACGAGGACTGACCGGTCAGCGGACCGACGACCCCGGGACCGAGACCGCGACCGGCACGAGGGTGGTGGCGCGCGTCGGGTAGAGCGGGGCGAGGGCCATCATCGGTCCGCGCGCGCCGCTCTCGGTGACCTGCCGACCGGCGTAGACGGGACCGCCGGAGATCGGCGTGATCACCAGGATGGACGTCGCCTCGAGCGTGGTGACCGGGATGCCGTAGCGGTGGATCGAGCCGCGCGGCACCGAGACCACCTGGGTCCAGACGGGCGCCGCGGTCCCCGGGGCGAAGAGCTCGAAGCGGACGACCGCCGCGAGGTCGGGAGCCGCGACGATGATGCGGTGGTCGAGCTGGTTCTTCGCGAGCCCGACGATGACGGCCGGCCGGGTCAGCTGCGGAGATCCCGCCGTGGCGTCCTTCTCCTTGAGATCAGCGCCCTCGCCGATGCGGACCTCGACGCCCGCGACCACCTCGGCGTCGCCGGTGACGACGAGGCCGGCGGGCCGGCCGGCGAGCGCCTCCGTGATGTCGACGACCTTGACCTTGCCCGCCGTGAGGTCGAGCGTGTCGAGTCCGGCCGGGGAGATCGGGCCGTCGTCGGTGAGGAGCGTGAGCGACACGGTGGTGTCGGCGTCGGGCGAGAGCAGCTCGAGCACCGCCGAGCGCACCGGCCCCGGGATGTTCGGGATCACGACGCGGGTGCCGGGCTGCGTGGCCGACAGCAGCGACATGCCCAGCGGGATGAGGCCGTTGGTCTGCTGGTCGAGACCGGACACGCCGATGCGGCCGCTGCGCGCGATGACGTGGACGGCCGTGACCGTCTGGTTGGGTGCGAGGGTGTCGAGACGCACCTGACGGCGCGAGGACGGCGCCAGCACGATGCCACTGCCCGCGGGGGCGTCGACCGGACCCTTGGCGCCGTAGACGAGCAGGTCGACCTGCGCGGGACGGTCGTCGTCGTTGACCAGCAGCACCTGGGTGATGCGGCCGACCGTGGTGCCGCCGCCGACGAGCCAGGCGTCGGTGAGCGGGCGGGCGCACGGCGACACGGCGAGACCTCGGGTGGACCCCTGGCCCGAGCGGATCTGCTGGTCGGCACCGAAGCCTGCGGCGAACGACCCCGAGGCCCGCGCGAGCAGCGCGGGCGCGGGCTTGCCGGTGATGGTGCGGGTGACGGTCTGGCCCGGCTTGGTGATGACCTCGGCCTGGGAGGACGACGCCTTGGTCGTGAGATCGGCGAGCGTCCCCACGCCGTCGGTCACCGTCGGCAGCGACGCGACACCGGCGCTCACCGTGGACACGAGCGCGTCGGAGGCGGTGGTGACCGGGCAGACCAGCTCGGTCGAGGCGACCGGCTCCTGCTTCGGGGTGTTGTCGGCGACCACGACGGCGGGCACGCGCAGCTGGCCGACCCCCACGACGAGCAGCAGGGTCACCAGCGCCGCGCCCACGGCGCTCAGCGGGTTGCGCAGGACGTTCACGAGACCACCTCGGGAGCTGCCATGTCGTCCTCGAACGTGTCGCTGTCGTCGTCGGTCTCGGCGCGACGCGACGGCAGGGCGAGGAGGAGCACGAGCGCCAGGACCGCCGCCTGGACCCACAGCCAGCCGCGGCGCGACGACCCGTCGAAGGAGATGGTCACGGGCACGGAGTCCGCGACGAGACCGGCCTGCTGGAGGGAGTCGTCGGTGCCGAGCCGATCGACGGTGGGCCCCTTCGGCGTGACCGCGGAGCCGTCGACGGTCCACCCCCACCGGCTGTCGACCGTCTCGGACAGCACGAACGTGCGCCCGCCCTTGCCCGCGGGGACGGTCCGGTCGACGGACACGGGGGTGCGCGGGTCGCCGGGCACGGTCGGCACCGCCTGCGCGACGCGCACCTGCACCGTGCCGGCGTCGACCGACTCCGACGGGTCGATGACCTGGGCGCGGCTCGAGGTCGGGACGATCTCCCAGACCGCGGCGCCGTCCTTCGACGACAGGCGGCGCAGTCCGCGCTGGGAGTCGAGCGACTCCACCAGGGAGTCGTCGCGACGAGCGGCGTCGGTGACGACGACGTAGCGGATGCCGTGCGTCGCCAAGGAGTCCACCTCGTCGGCCCCCAGTCCCGCGGCGAGCCGGGCGACCTGCTCGTCGAGGACGGCGGTGACCGACGCGGGCGCGGCGACGTCGAGGTCGCCGAGCTGCGGCTCGGGGGCGGCGAGAAGGTCGTAGGCGAGCCGGTCGTCCAGAGTCCGGCGCAGCACGAGCGAGCGCGGCCGGTCGGTGCTGCGCATCGCTGCCGCGACGTACGCCGGCAGCACGTCACGCGTCCCGCGCGTCAGCGGGCCGTCGATCCCGAGGACCAGCAGGGCGAGCGCGCCGAGCGGCGCGAGGAGGAGCAGCACGCTCATGGCAGCCGCGGCCGGCTGGCGCCAGCCGAAGCTCGCCCCGGCCAGCAGGCGCGGGAGGCGGTCGACCACGAACGCGGACGCGACGATGAGGGCACCGCCCCAGATCGCCGTCGCGACGCCGGGCCACGGCGCCACGGGGTCGGTGAGAGCGGCGACGTCGACGCGCAGGACGGACTGCACGACCCCGAGCGTGAGACCGACGAGCCCGACGACCCAGGCGGCGACGGCGTGGCCGCGACCGCCGCGGGCGACCAGCGACACGAGGGCCGCGACGACGAGGCCGACGCCGAGCCACAGCGGTGTGGAGCCGACTCCGCCAGGACGGAGCAGGAGGACGTCGTAGGGCTGCAGGTGCAGGTCGGTGGGGCCGACGAGCCCGGGCTCGAGCCACAGCAGCGCGGGCTCACGCACCAGCCGCAGGCTCCACGGCACGAGCAGCCCCACCGGGAGCAGGACGGTGACGAGCAGCCGGAGCCGGCCGGCCAGGTCTCGCACGACGGTGAGGCCGGCGAGCACGGCGAGCGGGACGGCCGCGAGCCAGACCACCGGCGTGAAGCTCGCGACGACCGAGAGCAGCAGCGCCGTGCCGAACGCCCGGCGCCAGGTGGGCGGGCTGCCGAGGCCGACGAGCCGTGCGCAGGAGCGTGCGAGCCAGGGCAGCAGAACGATCGACGCAGCGGTGCCGATCCGCCCGCCGGAGATGGCACCGGTCACGGCCGGGAGCGTGGCGTAGGTGGCCGCGGCCCAGATGCGCACCCAGGTGCCGCCGACGACACCCCGGAGGGCGAGGTAGGACGTGAGGCCCGCGAGCGGCACCAGCCCGAGGAGCAGCACGTCGACGGAGGCGGACGCGGACCCGCGCAGCAGGAAGGACAGCGCCGACAGCGGCACCAGCCACGCCGGGGCGTCGGCGGCCGAGCCCGGGCCGACCTCGTGCCAGGCCGTCGTGTAGCTCGCCCACAGGTCGGCGACGCCGTCGGGAGCAGGGACGAGCGCACCGCCGAGCAGCACGCCGTCGCCGAACAGCGCGCGCGCACCGACGAGCGTCAGGACGAGGAGGGCGAGGACGAGGAGGAAGCCGGGCTGCCGGACCAGTCGCCTGAGCCGCGAAGGCCGGCGGTCGTCGGCGTACCAGCCGTCGGGGTCGTCGCTCGTGGAGTCGAGCACCGAACGGCTCGGGTCTCCGACCTCGCGGCCGGCGACGAGGTCGAAGAACGTCTCGACGACGTGCCGCGCCTGGATGCCGCGCGGAGCGAGGAACTCGCGGACCTCCGACTCGGGCACCGCTCCGGGCTGCTGCGCGGCCGCCGCGATGCGGGCACGCGAGGCGCGCAGACCTGATCGGTCGCGGACGGAGTCGCGGAAGGCGCCCCACTCGTCGCGCGCGTCCTGCGGCGCCTTGGCCAGCAGCAGGCCCACGGCGCGGACCAGCGTGCCGAGCAGCAGCCGCAGGGTGACGTAGGGACCGCGCAGCCCGGACGCGTGCGCGCGCATCAGGTGGATCGCGGAGACACGGTCGATGCGGTGCGGGCGGTCGGGGTGCTTCGGCGACCCGGCGTCGACCGGTCGCCGGCCGTGGGTCGCAGCCTCGCGGTGGTGCACGACGGCCGACGTCGCGACGACGACGCGGTGACCCGCGCTGCGGGCGCGCCAGCAGAAGTCGACGTCGTCGCGGAACATCGGGAGCGCGGGGTCGAATCCGCCGAGCTCGTCCCACACCTCGCGGCGCACGAGCATCCCGGCGCTGCTGACCGCGAGGACGTCGCCGACGCCGTCGTGCTGTCCCTGGTCGAGCTCGCGACGCTCGAGCCCGGTGACGCGGTTGGCCGACCGGGCCACCGTGACGCCGACCTCGACCAGGACGTCCTGGTTGCGCCAGCCGCGCAGCTTCGGCCCGACGATGTCGGCCGAGCGCGTGCGGTCCGCGTGGCGCAGCAGCTTCTCCAGCGCGGTCGCCGAGGGCGCCGAGTCGTCGTGCAGCAGCCAGGCCCAGCGGACCGTGTCGGGGGCGAGCTCGTCGACGACGCCGGACGAGGTCGCGAGCGCCGCCGCCACGGCGACGCCGAAACCGCTCTCGCGGGGCAGCGTGACGACGCGGTCGATGAGCCCGGCCTTCTCGGCGCGGCCGAGGATCTCGACGGTCGTGTCCGTGGACCCGGTGTCGACGGCGACCACGCGGTCGGGACGGCGGGTGGAGCGCGACAGCGCGGTGAGCGCCGCAGGCAGCCAGCGCGCGCCGTCGTGGGTGACGATCACCGCGGTCACGCGATGGTGGCGCGGCGGGAGCTCGTCGACCTCCTCGTCGTCCTCGGACCCGAAGAACTCGGGGTCGACCGCATCGACCGGGTCGGAGAACTCCGGGTCGGCGGCGGCGGGGACGTCGGTGGTCATGGCGCGCAAACCCTATGCGACACCGCTGGGTGCTCCGGCGCCGTGATCCGAGGATCGGTCGCCGGTCACACCCGGGTCACACGTGGGTCAGACCGCGGCCTTCTTGAGGCGACGGCGCTCACGCTCGGACAGGCCGCCCCAGATGCCGAAACGCTCGTCGTGGTCGAGCGCGTACTCGAGGCACTCGACGCGCACCTCGCAGGTCGTGCAGACCCGCTTGGCCTCGCGGGTCGAGCCGCCCTTCTCGGGGAAGAACGCCTCCGGGTCCGTCTGCGCGCAGAGCGCGCGCTCCTGCCAGCCGAGCTCCTCGGCGTCGGTCATCGGCAGGACGGTGGCTGTGCTCACCGCGGTACCTCCTCGACCCGGGACCCACGTGCTCGCGACACGCGGAACCTGATGTGGTGTCGGCCACTGAGCGCGCCCGGCACGGGGTGAATTACACGCGTGTAAGGAGCACCGCGTCAACCCCAGGCGAGAATTGATACCCGTCCGTCGATCACTCAGCGTGACGGGGCGGCGATGGGATCGAGCGGGAGGACGGCTCGACGGGCCGCGGCGAGGCGCTCGGCGGTCACCTCTCCGTAGGCGGTGGTGCGCTGGCGTGCTGGTCGGCCGGCCGCCCCGGCGAGGGCCTCGAGCTCCTCGACGCTCTTGCGCGAGCCGTGCTGCGAGCCGGCCATCCGGCTGATCGTCTCCTCCATCAGGGTGCCGCCGATGTCGTCGCAGCCGCCCTGCAGCATCGTGACGACGCCCTCGGTGCCGAGCTTCACCCAGGAGCACTGGATGTGGTCGATCGCCCCGTGGAGCATCAGGCGTGCCATCGCGTGCACGGCACGGTCGTCGCGCCGGGTGGAGCCGGGTCGGGCGACGCCGGCGAGGTAGACGGGTGCGTTGTGGTGGATGAACGGCAGCGCCACGAACTCGGTGAACCCGCCGGTGCGCTCCTGCACCTCGCGGAGCAGGGCGAGGTGGCCGACCCAGTGCGCGGGGTTGTCGACGTGGCCGTACATCATCGTCGACGTCGACGGGATGCCCAGCTCGTGCGCAGTCGTGATGACGTCGACCCATGCAGCGGTCGGCAGCTTGCCCTTCGTGAGCACCCACCTCACGTCGTCGTCGAGGATCTCCGCCGCTGTGCCAGGGATCGAGTCGAGACCCGCTTCCTTTGCTGCCGCAAGCCATTCGCGCACCGACATCCCGCTGCGCGTCGCCCCGTTGACGACCTCCATCGGGGAGAACGCGTGCAGGTGGATGTCGGGGGCGCGGCGCTTGACCTCCCGGGCCAGGTCGAAGTACGCGGTGCCCGGGAGGTCGGGGTGGATGCCGCCCTGCATGCAGATCTCGGTGCACCCGACGTCCCACGCCTCGGCGACGCGGTCGCCGACCTCGACGAGGGACAGGGTGAACGCGTCGGCGTCGGTGCGGCGCTGCGCGAAGGCGCAGAACCGGCAGCCGGTGTAACAGACGTTGGTGAAGTTGATGTTCCTCGTGACGACGAACGTGACGTCGTCGCCGACCGCCTCGCGGCGTACGTCGTCGGCGATGCGTGCGAGGGCGTCGAGCGCCGGACCGTCGCAGGACATCAGCGCAACGGCCAGCGCGGTGTTGTCCGGGTGCGCCAGTGCGGCGGGGTCCTCGGCCGCGAGGGCGAGCCCGGCGCGGACGTCCGCGTCGAGTCGCTCGTACGACGCTCTGGCGGCGACCGCTCGCGCAGCGATGTCGGTGGCATGGTCGCCGATCGCGGACCAGTCGCCGTAGACCTCGTCGAAGTCGCTGCGCCGGTCGCCCGTCCGTCCCGTGGTGTCGATCGTCTCGTGCAGGTCCGTGCGACCGCCCGCGCTCGCCGCGGCGAAGGCGGCGTAGCCGTCGCCGTACTCGTCGGGCTGCTGCCACGGGAGGCCCACCGGGAGGCGGCCCTCGACCGCGAGACCGTCGGGCCCGGCGAGCGCGGTCACGTGGCCGCGGACCCGGGGGTCGATCCACGGGTCGGGGCGCAGGACGTACTCCGGGTGCGCGGTGAGCCGCTCGCGCAGGGCGAAGCCGGCCTCGGCCGTGAGGCGCGTGAGGTCGTCGAGGTGCGGCCAGGGACGCTCGGGGTTCACGTGGTCGGGGGTCAGCGGCGAGACGCCGCCCCAGTCGTCGACGCCGGCGCGCAGCAGCAGCGCGACCTCGGCGAGGTCGGTCAGGTTCGGTGGTGCCTGCACCCGCATCCGCGGGCCTAGGAGCAGCCGCGTGACCGCGATCGTCGCGAGGTAGTCGTCCAGCGGGAGATCGTCGTCGTCGCGCATCGCGGTGTCGGGCTTGGCGCGGAAGTTCTGGACGATCACCTCCTGCACGTGCCCGTGCTCCCGGGCCACGCGACGGATGTCGAGGACCGCCTCGACGCGCTCGCGCGGCGTCTCCCCGATCCCGACGAGGATCCCGGTGGTGAACGGGACGGCCTGACGACCGGCATCGGCGAGGACCTGCAGCCGGACGGCGGGGTCCTTGTCCGGGCTGCCGAAGTGCGGCCCGCCCGGCGTCTCGAACAGCCGGCGCGAGGAGGTCTCCAGCATCATGCCCATCGACGGGGCGACCGGCTTGAGCCGCGCGAGCTCCTCCCACGACATCACGCCCGGGTTGAGGTGCGGCAGCAGCCCGGTCTCCTCGAGCACGCGCACGGCCATCGCGCGGACGTAGGACAGCGTGTCGTCGTAGCCATGCGCGTCGAGCCACTCCCGCGCGGCCGACCACCGGTCCTCGGGACGGTCGCCCAGGGTGAACAGCGCCTCCTTGCACCCCTGCGCCGCACCCGCGCGCGCGATCGCGAGGACCTCGTCCGGGCTGAGGAACATCGAGTGGCCGCCGCGACGCAGGGACGCCGGGTCGGTGGCGAACGTGCAGTAGTGGCAACGGTCCCGGCACAAGCGGGTCAGCGGGACGAACACCTTGCGGCTGTACGTGATCACGCCCGGGCGGCCGGCGCCCTCGAGGCCACGGTCCCGCACGGCGGACGCCAGGTCGAGCAGCGTCTCCTGCTCGTCGCCGCGGGCGTGCAGCAGCGCCGTGGCCTCGTCGACGTCGAGCGCGACGCCGCGCGCTGCGCGAGACAGGGCGCGGGCGATCTCGCGGTCGGTCGGCCCCTGGTCGGCAGTCACGCCGTCGAGCGTACGTTCACCCCGTCCGCCCGGCGGAGATCGGGGTGACAGGATCGACGCATGCGCATCACGGTCCTCGCGGGCGGCATCGGCGGAGCCCGGTTCACCCGCGGGCTGCTCCAGCACCTCCGGACCGCGGCGGTCGACGCCGTCGTCACGGTCGTCGGCAACACCGGCGACGACATCCGGCTGTTCGGCCTGCAGATCTGCCCGGACCTCGACACCGTCATGTACACCCTCGGCGGCGGAATCAGCGCGGAGCGCGGCTGGGGACGCGAGGACGAGACCTTCGCCATCAAGGAGGAGCTCGCGGCCTACGGCGTTCAGCCGGACTGGTTCGGCCTGGGCGACCGCGACACCGCGACCCACCTCGTCCGCTCGCAGATGCTCGCCGCGGGCTACCCGCTCTCCGCGGTCACGGCGGCGCTGTGCGAGCGGTGGCAGCCGGGAGTGGACCTGGTCCCGATGAGCGACGACCGGCTGGAGACGCACGTGGTCGTCGACGGCGACGAGCCAGGGACCCGCAAGGCGATCCACTTCCAGGAGTGGTGGATCCGCCACCGCGCGGGCATCCCGGCGCACGACTTCGTGCTCGTCGGCGTCGAGTCGGCACGGCCCGCACCCGGTGTGCTGGAGGCGATCTCGGGCGCCGACGTCGTCCTGCTGCCGCCGTCGAACCCGGTCGTGTCGGTGGGCACCATCCTGCAGGTCCCCGGCGTGCGCGACGCGGTGCTCGCCACGGCCGCTCCCGTCGTCGGGGTCTCCCCCATCGTCGGTGGTGCTCCGGTGCGCGGCATGGCCGACGCCTGCCTGTCGGCCATCGGGGTCGAGACGTCAGCCGTCGCGGTCGCACGTCACTACGGCGCGCGCACGGGCGGCGGCCTGCTCGACGGCTGGCTGGTGCACGACGAGACCGACGCTGCCGCGGTCGACGAGCTCACCCCCCTCGGCATCGCGACGCGCGCCGTCCCGCTGCTCATGACCGACCTCGACGCGACGGCAGCGATCGCGGTGGCAGCGCTGGAGCTGGCGGAGAGCGTGCGTCGATGACCGGACCGGATGCGCCGTCGCTCGTCGTGGTCGGGGTCCGTGGCGTGCCGGAGATCGCCGGCGGCGACGACCTCGCCTCCCTGCTCGCCCCGCTCGTGGCCGACGCGCCCTGGCCGGACGGCTCGCGCGGCCTGCGCGACGGCGACGTCGTGGTCGTGACGAGCAAGGTCGTGAGCAAGTCCGAGGGTCGCGTGGTGACCGCCGAGGGCCGCGAGGACGCGATCACCGCCGAGACCGTGCGCGTCGTCGCGACTCGCACGACGCCGCGGGGCGTGACGCGCATCGTCGAGACGTCGCACGGGCTCGTCATGGCGGCTGCCGGGGTCGACGCGTCCAACACGCCGGCCGGCACCGTGCTCCTGCTGCCGGTCGACCCGGACGCCAGCGCCCGTGGGATCCGCGCCGGGGTCGTGGCCGCGACCGGCGCCCGCGTCGCCGTCGTCGTGACGGACACGCTCGGGCGTCCGTGGCGCGAGGGGCTCACCGACGCCGCGATCGGCGCGGCCGGCCTGCTCGTCCTCGACGACCACCGCGGTCGCACGGACGAGCACGGCAACACCCTCGAGATGACCGTGACGGCGATCGCCGACGAGATCGCCGCCGCTGCAGACCTCGTGTGCGGCAAGGCCTCCGGGCTTCCCGTGGCCGTCGTCCGCGGGATGTCGGCATACGTCGTGGCCGACGACGGCCCCGGTGCGCGCGCCCTCGTGCGGCGCAGCGAGGACGACATGTTCCGGCTCGGCACGCGCGAGGCGATCGCGCAGGGTCGCCGTGACGCGGTCCTCGAGCGCAGGACCGTCCGGTCGTTCACCGACGAGCCCGTCGACGTCGACGCACTTCGCCGCGCCGTCGCCGCCGCCGTCACCGCGCCCAGTCCGCACCACACGACGCCGTGGCGCTTCCTCGTCCTCGACGACCGCGCGACGCGCACCCGTCTGCTCGACGCGATGGCCGCGCGCTGGCGTGCCGACCTGCGCCGCCTCGACGGCTACGACGACACCTCGGTCGCCTCGCGCCTGCGCCGCGGCGACGTCCTGCGCGACGCGCCAGTCCTCGTGCTGCCCTTCCTCGAGCTGGCCGGTGCGACGCACGTCTACCCCGACGTCGAGCGACGCGGCCACGAGCGCGACCTGTTCCTCGTCGCGGGCGGTGCCGCCGTGCAGAACCTGCTCGTGGCGCTCGCGGCCGAAGGCCTCGGCTCGGCCTGGATCTCCTCGACGATGTTCTGCGCCGACGTCGTGCACGACGTGCTCGACCTGCCGACGACCTGGCAGCCGCTCGGCGGGGTCGCCGTCGGGCATGCCGCGGCGCCCGCGGGGGCGCGACCTCCGCGCGACATCGACGACCACCTGCGGTTCGTGTGACCGCGTCCGACCGAGGGAGAGCCCGATGACCGACGAGACGCTCACGGCCGCCCTGGCGAGGGTGGGTGCCCGCTACGACCACACCGCCGTGGCCGGACCGTCGCTCGCGGCGCTGGTCGCGTTCTACCGCGACGTGCTCGGCGGCACGTTCCGCTACGGCGAGGTCCTCCCCATCGGTGCCGTGACGGCTGTCTTCTCCTTGGGGGACGGGAAGATCGAGCTGATGGCACCCACCCCCGGGTCGACCTTCTTCGACCGCTTCCTCGCCGGCAACGGCGGCCGCGGCGGCCAGCACCACATCACCTTCGCCGTCGACGACATCGACGCAGCGGTGGCGGTCCTCGACGCGCACGGCGTCGAGCACTTCGGGCTCGCGCACGACCCGGCCGGCTTCTGGTCGGAGGTCTTCGTGCACCCGAGGTCCAACGGCGGGGTCCTCGTGCAGCTCGCGCAGATCGGCGACTTCAGCGACGTGGTGAGCAAGGACCTCGACGTACTGCTCGCCGCGTCTGCCTAGTCGTTCAGCGCGATCTCCATCAGCTGCACGACGTTGCCCTCGGGGTCGTGGCCGTCGACGCGGGTGTAGCCGCCCCAGGTCCACTCGGCGTCGGACGGGTCGACGACGGCGCCGACCGCCGGGGCCGCCTCCCGGGCCGCGGCCAGGCTCGCGACGACGAGGCTCACCTTGATCGGAGTGTCCTCGCGGCGCTTCGGCGGGCTCGCGACGGCCGCCGCGTCGGCGTGCTCGGGCCGGACCCGGACGAGCACCAGCTCGAGCGTCGGGACGTGCAGGGTGGTGAAGCCGTCGTCGACCTCGTGGATCTCGAAGCCCGCGATGGTCGTGTAGTACGCCGCGAGCCTGGCGAGGTCGAGCCCGTAGAGCGCGACATGGGCGCGATCGGACATGCGGGACCCCTTCCGCGAACGCCCCGACGGGGCTCGTGGCCGAACGCTAGCCCGGGTCACGATCCCGCGCCGCCCGATGCCACGGCGGCCGGCCGTCCCTACCGTGGTCGTGTGCACCGGCTCCGGGGGATCCGCCTCGCCTTCGTGCTGCCCGTGGCCATCGCGATCATCACCTGGCCGTGATCATCTTCGAGCCGCAGCTGACCGGCGCCTTCGATGCCGTCGGCCACTGGCTCCGCCCCGGCTGCGCAAGCGGCACGTCCACCCCCGGCTGCCCCTGACCGCCACACCACGCTGAGCAACTCGGGTTGACAGAGACGTTTAGTCAACTACAGTTGCTCTATGACCGAGTTCGCGATCGACCCTACCTCCGGACCCGCGGACGGCCTCGCCGCCGTCGTCGCACTGCGCCGTCTCGCCGACCTGCTGGAGGACGCGGAGGTCGAACGGGCGATGCGCTCCGGGTGGAGCTGGCCGCAGGTCGCGGAGGCCCTCGGAGTGACCCGGCAGGCGGTCCACAAGAAGCACGCGGCGCGACTCATCGCGGCCGGTGTCGACCTGAGGAGACGGTGATGGTCACGAGACTCGCGCCGGATGCGCGCACCCTGTTCGCGGCTGCCGAGGACGAGGCACGCGCGAGCCGCTCGCCCCTCGTGGAGGCCGAGCACCTGCTGCTCGCGATGTCGTCGCAGCACGGCACCGATGCCGGGGACGTGCTGGCCTCGGTGGGCCTCACCCACGAGTCGATCGCCACGGCGCTCGACAGCGAGTTCGCCGCGAGCCTCACGGCCGCTGGCGTGGCGATCGACGTCGCAGCCCTCGGACGGCCCAGCCCCGAGCCGCCCCGCCGGCTCCGCCTCGGCGCCTCGTTCAAGGCCGCCATGCAGCGGTCCGTGACGGCGGCCGCGGGCTCGAAGCAGATCCGCCCGGCCCATCTGCTCCTCGGTGTGCTCGGCGCGCAGGTCGGAACCGTCCCCCGCGCCCTGGAGCTCGCCGGCATCGACCGGTCCGAGCTCGTGACGCGCACCGAGCAGTCCCTGGCGGGGTAGCGCGACCGACGGCAGCGGAGCGCTAGCCCAGCCCGTGCTCCTCGCGCGTCATGATCGCCGCGCGCGGCACGACCCTCAGGTCCCACAGCGGCAGCACGAGTCCGGTCACCTCGTGCGCCGCGGCCACGACGGCGTCGTGTCCGACCTGGACCGCGTCGCCCACAGTGTCGGCCCGCACCCAGCACGAGACCCCGACCGACCCTTCCGGCGGAGGCATGTCGTAGCTGGCCTCGGGATGCGGCCCACCGAGCACGTCCTCGTCGGCAGAGGTCGGGAGTCCCTCCAGCACAGCGGTCAGGGCCGCCACGATCGCCTCGGACTCGACGTCGCTGCCGCCGTCGCGGCGCAGGACGACGTCGACCCGCCACAGCGCGGACCCCGAACCCAGTGCTGCCATGGGGCGAGTCTGCCCGAGGACGCGAGCGAGATCGGTGCACCGAGGACGCACGCGGGCAGCTCGGACGCGGCTCGACGGGCTGGACGCGTCCGTTCGGTGGCCGACTCGTGACACGCCCGCGATGCACGTGCGCCGCCGGACCGCGATACTTCCGGCCTGGCCGCGCCCGGATCGCTCGACCGTCGAGTCACGATGCCGCGTCCTGAACGCAACCGTCGCCCACGCCGCGGCCTCGTGCTCGTGCTGTTCGCCGTCGGGGCGAGATCGGCACCTCCGGCGCGACTAGTCAGAGGCGCCTCACCCCCTCCCAGGCCGTTCGCTCCTGTGCGCGGCCTTCAGGGGCGAGTCGCGGGAGTGACGAGGGTGATGTAGCCCGGGTGGCCGGGGTCGAGCGCCTCGTCGCGGGTGATGCGCGAGCGGCCTTCGTGGACCATGTGGTGGTGCTTGGTGCACAGGAGAACCATGTTGGAGACCGAGGTTGGGCCGTGGTGCTCCCAGTAGGTGATGTGGTGCGCTTCGCAGCGGGTGGGGTCGGTGTCGCAGCCGGGCGCGGTGCAGCCTCCGTCGCGGATCGTGAGGGCGCGTCGGATCTTGGGTGGTGCGGTGCGTCGGGACCGTCCGACGTCGAGGACGTGGCGTGGCTGTTCGCCGAGGAACCTGTTCCACGAGGACGCGTGGTCGTCGAGGTCCGCCTCGAGCTCCGTCATCGCGGCGAGGTCGGTGTCGGCCTCGAGCTCGGCGAGACTGGGTTCGCGTTCACCGGGGATGTCGTACTCCCAGCCACCGCCGTCACGAGGACGCAGGGGCGGTCGCCACGGCGGATCCGTCGAGGCGGGACTGCTTGCGGGGTACTGAGGTTCTGAGGTGCCGGACGTGTGGGCGTGTTGATCGCCCGTGGCTCCTGGTGGTCGTGATCCGGGTGCGGGTCGCGGTCGCCGGGTGAGGACGGGGTGGATCTCCGCGTCGCAGAGCAACCGTTCGATCGTCTCGTTCGGGACCGGGACGGCCCCGTAGCCCGGGAGCAGGATGTCCCCGCCGAGGCCGGCGGCGACGTCGTCCGCGTGGACCGTCACGGTGAGGTGCGGTCGTTGGGCGTGCTTCGTGCCGAGCTCGCCGTCGTCGAGCAGGCGCGTGGCGAGCTCGGCGAAGATCTTCGCGTTGCGGTGCTCACGACGCTTGCGCCGTCGGCTCGGGGTTCGCGTCATCACCCGCTCGAGGTCCGCCTCGTCGGAGTAGTCCTCCGCGAGCTGCCCGTTGCGGTACTTCGCGTCGTGGGCCTGGTCGAAGCACGGCAGCACCACCCCAGCGGTGTCCCACGCGAGGAACCCGCGGACCTCGACCCCGTCAGCGGTGGGGGTGAAGGACAGGAACTCGTTCCGCGCTTCGCCACCACCGCAGCCTCTAGGGCACCGGCCGGGTCGGCGGCGATCGCCGCACGGTCGATCGCGCGCCTCACCTCGGCCACGGTCTTCGTCCTCGCGTGGTGCAGGGCCATCGCCTCGAGACGCAGCCGCTCCGCGTAGTACTCCGCCTCGGGCAGACGCTCCAGCTTGCGCGGGATCACCGTGGTGATGACCTGGACCATGCCCTCGCTGATCTCCCCCGCGAGCCACGCCTGCTGGGTCGCCTCGAACTCCCACGCCAGCTTCTCCCCGAGCGCGACCTGCGCCCTCGACTGACCCGTCGACAACCCGGCCTTGGTCTCGAGGAAGCGCATGGTCGAGGTGAAGCCCTCGGTCTTGGCGACCTCGCCGTCGCGGACCTCGGCGACCGCCGCGACGGTGACCGCCTGAAGCTGGGACCCCATGCCCTGCAGGTCCACCACGACCGCCTACTTTCAGCGATTGAACCATGACAGAACGTCGCCGCCGCAAGCTCATGTCCATTCACAAAAGAAGACCCGCCACCCACCGCAGTAGCCAGCGCCCTTCACCCCGCTGGAACCGAGCGACCCCGACCGAGCGACCCCGACCGGGCGAGCCAGCGACCCTCAGCGGTCCAGGTCTCCGACGACGTAGGCCATCGACGCGAGGATCGCCACGACGTCCCCGAGCCGCTCGCCCGGCAGCACCTCGCCGAGCGCAGCGACGTGCGCGAACGACGGCGTGCGCATCTTCAGCCGCCACGGCGTCTTCTCGCCGCGCGACACCAGCAGGTAGCCCGACAGCCCGAGCGGACCCTCGGTCCAGACGTAGGTGTGCCCCTCGGGCGCCTTGAGCACCTTCGGCAGCCGCTGGTTGATCGGTCCGGGCTCGATCTCCTCGAGCCGTGCGGCGCACGCGATCACGAGGTCGAGCGAGTCGCTCACCTGCTCGAGCAGCACCTCGAGCCGCGCGAGCACGTCGCCCTCGTCGCGAGTCACGACGCGCAGGACGCCGGAGTCCGCGAGGTCGGCGTAGGCGAGGTAGGGCTCGTCGCGGCGCAGGTCGACGTCGAGGCCGGACGCGCGGGCCACCGGGCCGGACACGCCGTGCGCGAGAGCGGTGTCGCGGGTGAGGACTCCGACGCCGCGGGTCGCGTCGCGGAGCTCGGCGTCGCGCAGCAGCTCGTCGAACGGGCCGAGGCCGCGGCGTACGACGGCGACCGCGTCGACCACGCGCCCGAGCCAGCCCTCGGGCAGCTCCTGCTTCAGGCCCCCGACCTGCACGGCCATGTAGTGCATGCGGCCGCCGCACGCCTCCTCCATCACGCGCTGCACGGCCTCGCGCTCGTCGAAGGCGTAGTAGCCGACCGGACCGCCCTCGACCGGGAACGACCCGAGGAACGCGAGGTGGCTCAGCACCCGGTTCAGCTCCGCGAGCAGGGTCCGGGCGTACGTCGCTCGCACGGGCACGTCCATGCCGAGCATCCGCTCGACGGCGAGCGCCACCCCGAGCTCGTTGCTGAACGCCGACAGCCAGTCGTGCCGGTTCGCCAGCACCATCGCCTGGCGGTAGTCGCGCACCTCGAAGAGCTTCTCCGCGCCGCGGTGCATCGCGCCGATCACCGGCTCCGCCGAGACGATCCGGTCGCCCTCGAGCACGAGCCGAAGCCGCAGCAGGCCGTGCGCCGACGGGTGCTGGGGGCCGAGGTCGACGGCGACGTCGGGTGTGCCGTCCGCGTCGACCGAACCGGCGCCGAGCGAGCCGACGCCGAGGGTGATCTCGCGCCGAGCGTCAGGGGTGGAGTCGCTCGGCATGACCGCATCGTCGCAGACGGCGAGCGTAGGGTCGGAGTCGTGGCCGACCAGACCCGCACCATCGACGACGCCTTCGCTCCTCCCGGCGTGAGCTGGACCCGCGTCTCACCGAAGCTCGCGACCGCCTACCGCATCAGCCTCTGCGCGGTCGCCCTGCTCGTGCTCGTGGGGATCGTGGCGCTCACCTTCATCCCGGACTACCCCGACGTGATCTCGGTGATCGCCGGGGGGGTGCTGCTCGTGGTCGTCGTCTGGCTGTGGTGGCTCATCGGTCGCCGCACCGGCTCGTGGGGCTACGCCGAGCGCGAGGACGACCTCCTCGTGACGAGCGGCATCATGTTCCGCCGGCTCGTGATCGTGCCCTACGGCCGGATGCAGCTCGTCGACCTCAACGCCGGTCCGATCCACCGCTGGCTGGGCATCACGACGGTGCAGCTGCACACCGCGGCCGCGACCACCGACGCGTCGATCCCCGGTCTCACGCCGCCGGTCGCCGCCGACCTGCGCGACCGGCTGGCCCGTCGAGGCGAGCAGAGGTCGGCCGGGCTGTGAGCGGCGGGGAGCGCGACCCCATCGCGTTCGAGGTGGTGAAGCCCGGACGCTCGGCGCCCGACGAGCACGGCCGTCGTCGCGTGCACCCGTGGACGCCGTTCATCGAGGGCGTGCGCTGGTGGCCGGGCGGTGTGGTCGCCGGTGTCACGCTGGCGGCGCAGCTCGACGTCAAGGTCGGGACGGGCGCGATCCTCGTCGGGCTCGCGGGTCTCGTGGGCGTGACCCTGCTCGGCATGGCGTGGGGCTTCCTCGGCTGGCAGCGGCGCACGTTCTGGTTCGACGAGGACGGCGACCTGCGGGTCGACTCCGGCGTGCTGTCGCGCAACGAGCGGCGTCTGCAGCTCTCGCGGCTGCAGTCCGTCGACGTGCTGCAGCCGTTGATCGCACGCTTCGCCGGCCTCGCGGAGGTGCGTGTCGAGGTCGCCGGCGCCGGCGACTCGAAGATCAACCTGCAGTTCCTCACCCTGCGCGAGGCGAACGAGCTGCGCAACGAGATCATCGCGCGCTCGGCCGGCGTGCGGCACGACGTCGCGGAGGCGCCGGAGAACGTCCTCGTGACGGTCCCGCCCGGCGACCTCGTGATCTCGCTGCTGCTTCGCGCGGAGACGTGGCTGCTGCTCGCCGCGTCGATCCTGCTGCTCGCCACGACCCTCTGGACGAACGGCGTCTCGGGCATCGGCTTCCTGCTCGTCGGCGGCATCCCGGTGTTCCAGGTCTTCACGCAGTTCACGCGCTACTACGACTTCACCGTGGCCGAGTCGCCCGACGGTCTTCGGCTGCGCCACGGACTGCTGCAGAAGACGCGCCAGACCGTGCCGCCCGGACGCGTGCAGGCCGTCGGCTTCGTGCAGCCGTTCCTGTGGCGCAAGCGCGGCTGGGTCCGCGTGCGGCTCAACGTCGCGGGCGCGTCGTCCTCCACCCAGGGCAGCGGCAACGAGACCTACACCGAGAACGTCCTGCTGCCTGTCGCGCCGTGGCCGGTCGCGCTCGCGATCGTGGCGCGCGTGCTGCCCGGCGTGGACCTGCAGTCGATCCCGACCATCCCCGCGCCGGACCGGTCGCGGCGCCGCGCGTGGATCCAGTGGCGGCAGCTCGCCGTGGGCTGGGACGACCAGGTGTTCATCACCCGCGGCGGTCGCATCACCGAGCGCTGGGACGTCGTGCCGCACGCCCGCACCCAGAGCGTCCGCGTCACGCAGGGACCGTGGCAGCGCAGCCTGGGTCTCGCGTCGATGCACGTCGACTCGACGCCCGGCGCGGTGAAGATCACCGGCCACCACCGCGACGCCGACGAGGCACGTCGCCTCGCGCAGGAGCAGGCCGACCGCGCGTCGGTCGCCCGCGCGGGCGACCGATCCCTGCGCTGGGTCGCCCAGCAGCACCTCGCCGGCCAGCAGACCGGTGCCGCGACCCCGTCGGCGGCACCGCACGACGGCGGGATCCTCGGCCCGCAGGCGTCCGAGATCGCCGACCTCGGGCCGACGCCGTCAGCGGTCGAGCCGGATCCAGGCGAACGCCCCGAGGCCTGACGGGTCGAGCAGCTCCGCCGCGTCGGACGCCGCCTGCAGCGCATCGGCGTAGGCCGAGGGGTCGTGCACGGCGAGGCTGGAGGGCGGGAGCGCCGCGCTGACCCCGAGCGCCCGGAGTGCTTCGTGCTGACGGCGTATCGCCGTGCGGACGCCCAGGGCCTCGGCGACCGAGTCGACCGCGACGTGGGCCGTGAGGTTCGCGCGGCCGTCCGGCACGGGGGCCGTCACGCGACCGGCGAGGTAGTAGCCGGTGAGCGAGGCGCGACGGTGGTGCTCGAGATGGTGGCCGTAGTCGATGGCCAGCGCGGTGCCGGCGTCGAGGCGCGCGACCACCTCGCGCCACGCGTCGTCGCGCGTCAGACCGATCTCTGCGCGGTCACCGGCGCACGCCGAGGCCTCGCGCGTCAGCGGCCACCAGCGACCGATCCAGTCGCGGGCACGGGCGGCGTCGAGATCCCGGGCGGCCCAGGCAGCGTCGTCGCCGAGGCGCGGACCGAGGGTCTCGGTGCCGTCGCGCCTCACGAGCACCAGGCGCGCGACGAGGTCGTCGTCGAGCTGCACGACGTCCAGCGGCACGTCGTCGAGCCACTCGTTCGCGACGACGAGCCCACGGATCCCGCGCGGCACGGCATCGGGCGCGGCGCCGACGACCCACACCACCCGCGGGTCGAGGTCGTCGGGAGCGGGGTGCACGTCGACCGCGACGGCGCGGACGCGTGCGGCCACGTCGACGGGCAGCGCGTCGAGCACGCCGGGGAGCAGCTCGCCGCGCCCGGCACCGACGTCGACCAGGTCGAGCACGTCGGGGCGCCCGAGCCGCTCGTCGACGTCCGCGAGGAGCGTGGCGATCGCGCGGTGGAAGACGGCGCCGACGTGCACCGAGGTGCGGAAGAAGCGGTGCGGCCACATGCGCGCGCCGGCCCCCGCGGAGTAGAAGCCGCCGGGTCCGAAGGCGGCGCGCTGCCACGCGAGAGACCACGGCACCGCCTCGTCGGCGGTCTCCGGAGCGGTTGGCACACAGGCACGTTAGCCGCGTGGCTAGGCTTGCCGGGCACGTCCGGTACCTGACAGGACCGGAACGAGACGGAAGGCCGCCCGTGACCGAGCAGGACGCACCGCCGCGGTTGCGCGTCGGCGTCGTGGGCACGGGCCGCGCAG
>Ga0302299_10000069_pt1 | contig 39617 bp, 31 predicted proteins | sample III_Fen_N3_4_FD_198795 | JGI IMG/M metagenome (GOLD analysis project Ga0302299, IMG submission 198795) | Peat permafrost microbial communities from Stordalen Mire near Abisko, Sweden - III_Fen_N3_4 | ecosystem: Environmental > Terrestrial > Soil > Wetlands > Permafrost | place: Sweden: Abisko...
ATGGGGCCTTTGGGGGACGTTGCAAAGTCCATTCTTGTCAAAACTTCCCATCTGATCGGGGGGGCATTTCTGTCTCGAACATCGGCTCGCCATACGCATACCCAAGATGCTCTGCCCACACGATCGTCGCGTCGCGGGTGCGAACCAGCACGCGCGCGGCGTCGCGCGCCGACCGAGGAAGTTTTGCATCGATGTAGAGGTCGGACAACTTGCGCGACCGGCCTTTCAGCCGAACCGGTCTCATCCGATCTCCTGCACGCCACCGCCGCAGCTCGCAGCCAGGCGGCACCGCGATCGCAGCTCGTCGCGGCGGTGGTTCTTCCGAATTGCCTCGCCGGGCGACGGACAGCACACCGTAGCTCCGGACGATCGCTGCCGCCGGGATCTCGACGGTGCGCTGGCCACGTGCGGGCGCGACGACGAGCGCGTCGATGCGCTCGAGGTGCACCGCATCGTAGCCGAACCCGGCCGCGTCGAGCGCGATCGCGATGGCGCGCTTGCGGATCGCGGCCGGATGACCTGCCAGCGCCGGACAGTCGATCGGAAATTGCGCAAGCGGGCGTGCCAGCGCGTCGATCACCTCGATCCATTCCGCGGCGCTCCCGGCGAGCCGGACCAGCGCGGCGTCGAGCTGCGGGTTCTCCCGTCGCAGCGCAGGGAGAATCTCCTCACGGACGCGCACGCGGGCCAGCCGGCGATCAGCGTTCATCGGATCGCTCCACACCGGCAGCTGGTGTGCGTGGACATAGGCATCGACCGCCGCGCGATCGATCGCCAGCAGCGGCCGCACGAACCGGCCGCGGCGCGGCGGGATCGCCGCGAGCCCTGCGGGACCTGTGCCGCGCAAGAGCCGCAGCATCACCGTCTCGGCCTGGTCGCGCGCGGTGTGGCCGAGCATGACGCACGCCAGCTGATGCTCGTCGGCGAGCGCGGCGAGCGCGGCGTAGCGCGCCTCGCGCGCGGCGGCCTCGAGCGAGCTGCGCCGCACGAGCTCGACGCTGCGGACGGCGGCGCCGGCCCCCAGGCCCCGCGCCCAGTCAGCGACCGCGCGCGACGCGGCGGCGGCGCTGGCGGTGAGCCCGTGGTCGATCGACAAGACCACGACGCGGGCGCCGCCGGCGGTCCCGATCGCGGCGTGCGCGAGCGCGAGCGAATCGGCGCCGCCCGAGCACGCCACCCCGAAGCGGCCCGGCCCGACCCGCCCGATCTGCGCGTTGACCGCGGCGACGAGGAGATCGACGGAGGCCGTGGTAGTCATGTCCGCGAGCAATCTACCCATGTCCGAGCACGACGTGCCGCCTTCTCCACCCGGTCCCCCCGGTCCCCCCGGTCCGCCCGGTCCCCCCGGTGGGGCCTCCGGCCCGGCCGGCACCGCGCTTCGCATCGGCGCGCTCGGCCCGCTGGACCGCATCCGCGCCCAGCTCGCGGGGCCGCGTGGCTACCGCCGGATCGACGAGCTGCTGTCGGCCGACGACGCCAAGGGCGCGATCGCCGCGCTGTCGCCGGCCGAGATCTTCGAGCTGGTCCACGAGGTCGGCTTCGAGGATGCCGCGGATCTGATCCACCTGGCGACCCCGGCGCAGATCCAGGGCTGCTTCGACCTCGACGGCTGGAGCCGCGACGAGCTCGACATCGCGCCGCTGGCGCCGTGGCTGTCGTCGCTGGTTGACGCCGGGTTCGAGAAGCTCGGCGAGGTCTGGGCCGAGCTCGACGTCGAGCTGCGGACGCTGATCCTGCAACGCCAGGTCAAGGTCTACGACGTCTCGTTCGGCGAGGAGCCGGCCGACGACAACGAAGGCCAGATCATGGCCACCCCCGATCGGTTCTTCATGCTCGAGCTGCTCGGCGACGACGCCAGCCAGCGGCTGATCATGCGGATCGTCGAGGATCTGTACCGCGCCGATGCCGATCTCGCGCGCCACACGATCATGTCGGCGCGCTCGGAGCTGCCGTCCGGGCTGGAGGAGACCAGCTACCGGTGGCGGTGCGGCCGGCTCGCCGATCTCGGCTACGTCGACTTCTATGATGCGCTCGATCTGTTTCGCCCGCTCGAGCTCTCCCAGGTCCAGGTCGGCGAGGGTTCGCAGGATCACCACGTCGGCGACGATACCCGGCTGCCGGTCGTGGTCGCCGAGCAGGTGATCGGCCGCGCATTCCTCGCCCGCGCGCTCGCCGCGATCGACGATCCCGCCGAGGCCGAGCGGATCGAGGCCGGGTTGATGGTGCTCGTCAACAAGGTGCTCGCCGCCGGCCGCGCCAAGCCCGGCCAGGCCGAGGTCGTGCGCCGGGGTGCGCTGTTCGCGACCGCGACCTTGTCGCTGGGCCTCGAATCGCTGGCCCGCGGCGACGTGGCGCGCGCGACCCAGGCGCTCGGCACGGTCGCGATCGAGCGGCTGTTCCGGGTGGGATACACGACGACGACCAAGCTGTCGCGGCTCGCCCTCGCCCTGGCGCCGCGCTCGGTGACGGCTGGTTCGCCGGTGCGCGAGCTGGTCTCGGCGCTGTGCTCGCCGCGCCCGCTGTTTGCGTGCGCCGCCGACGATCCGCCGGCGCCCGGCCTGCGGCCGTTCGAATCGACCGCCGATCTGCGGCGCGCGGGCGAGCTCTTGACCGGGCTGACCGTGCGGATCGCGTTGGTCGACAGCCTCGGCGTCGATGTGCTCGCGGCCGGACAGGCGCCCGAGCCGCGGCCCGGGCTCGACGACCACATCCGGACCGCGCTCGCGCGGGCGGTGGTCGGCGGCGAGCTGCGCGGCGAGGCGCTGTCGCAGCCCGAGCTGACCCGGCTGCGCGACCACGGCATGGTCGACGGCGTACTCACGCCGGCGGCCCGCGCGGCAGGGCTCGCGGCGGTGCGCGGCCGGCTCGGCGCGGCACAGCTGTCGGCGTCGGGGCCGATCGTGGCGGCGCTCGTGACCGGCTGGCTCGACGATCTCGAGGCGATCCTGGGCGCGGTCCGCGACACCGAGATCGACCCGCGCTTTGTCGACGGCGTCCTGGTCGAGGTCAAGCGCAGCTGAGCGCAGGTCGCCGAGATCGCCCCCGCGAGGCCGGCCGCCCCTGCGGGTGAGCGGCGGGGCGCGGATATGGTAACGCTGCAGGACATGCACGCGGCGACGCCCCCTCCGTATCGATCCGGGATGGCGACCGGGCTCGGGATCGTCTTGCTCGCGGGCGCGGTGCTCGCGGGCGCCGATATCGTCCACACCGGCGGGGGCACAGGTCCGGTACCGCCGCTGCTCGCGCTGTGGGCGGTGCTCTCCCTGCCGCTCGCGATCGCGGTGGGTCTCGTGCTCGGCGCCGGGAGCGCGACGTGGGGCGATGGTTGGGTCCGCGCCGGGTTTCGCCGGCTGCGCGCCGACGCCGAGCTCGACCGCTCGCTGGCCGCGCTGCTGATCGCCCTGGCGGTGCTCGGCGGCGTGTTCGCGATCGCGATCGGCAAGCTGGCGGTCGGGCTCGTCGGCGACGTCCAGCGCAAGGCGGTCGGCGGCCTGTTGCTTGGCGTGGTCGTCGTCGGGGCGCTGCCGGTGCTCGCGCTCGGCGCCCTGCCGCTCTACCGCGTGGCGCGCCGGGTGACCGCGGTCATCCCGGCGGTGGGGCCGATCTCGCGCGTCGTGCTGCTCGTGATCGGCGCGACGATCGCGGCCGCCGCGGCCGGGCTCCACATCGTGTTCCGCATGCTCGACTACCAGGCGCTCGATCTGGGGTCTTTGTTCGTGCCCGCGCTGCTGCCCGTGGTCGCGACCGCGATCGCGATCCTCGCCTACGGCCCGCTCGCCGGGGTGCGCGCGCGGATCCCCGGGCGCGGCGCGCTCGCGATCGTGGGCCTGGCGATCGCGGTGGTGCTGCCGCTGGTCGCGCTGCGCACGCCCTCGGAGGCGACCCAGACCGCGGTGACCGAGCACTCGTTCGTCGGCGCGCGCCTGATCGCCGCGATGCGCAAGTTCATCGATCACGACCACGACGGCTACTCGGCGTTCTTCGGCGGCCCTGACTGCGACGACGACAACCCCGCCGTGCACCCCGGAGCGACCGAGATCCCCGGCAACGGCATCGACGATAACTGCGTCGGTGGCGATCAGAAAATCGAGGCGCCCAACCCGGCACCGGCGCCCGCCGCCGCCGCGGCACCTGCCGCCCCCGCTGCGGCCCGCGCCAGGAACGTGCTGGTGATCTTCATCGACACGCTGCGCTACGACCGGCTCGGCATCTCGGGCTACAAGCGCGCCGGCAAGTCGCTGACCCCGCGGCTCGACGCCCTCGCCGATCAGTCCGTGGTGTTCCGCCGCGCCTTTGCCCAGGCGCCCAACACGCCGCGCTCGGTGCCCTCGTTTTTGACCTCGCGCTATCCATCGCAGCTCAAGGTCGACAAGAAGTTCAAGAACTACGCGACCGTGCTCGACGACAACGACACGCTGTTCGAGGTGCTCCAACCCGCCGGGTTCCGCACGCTCGGCGAGAGCTCGCACTTCTACTTCTGCGATCGCAAGCACCACCCGCAGGCCTGCGGCGACGTCGTCAGCTGGATGAACAGCAACGTGACCCAGGGCGCCGACGACTGGGACAACACCGGCGCGCTGAACATCCCGGAGTCGAACCACGACACCGCGGCGCCCCGGATCGTCCAGAAGACGCTCGCCAAGCTCGGCGAGCTCGCCAAGGCGGAGACCAAGTTCGCGATGATCGTCCATCTGTTCGAGCCGCACTCGACGTACATGGAGCACGATGGGTTCTCGTACGTCGAGCACGGCACCGCGGCGCTGGCCGAGAAGTACGACTACGAGATCGCCTACGAGGACGGCCAGATCGGTCGATTGCTCGATGCGGTCGACCAGCTCGGGCTCGCCAGGACCACGGCGGTCGTCGTGATGGCCGATCACGGCGAGGCGTTCGGCGCGCACGTGGTCGCCGGCAAGCCGGCGTTCTTCCACGGCGACAACCTGTACCGCGAGCTTGTCCACGTGCCGCTGATGTTCCGCGTCCCGGGGACCGCGCCGGCGCGCCGAGACGACGTGGTCCAGCTGATCGACCTCGCGCCGACGGTCGCGGCGCTGCTCGGTGTGCCGCCGGCCACGTCGTGGCAGGGCCGCAGCCTCTTGCCCGCGCTCGCCGGCCAGCCGCTCGCGCCACAGCCGGCGTTCGCGGAGATGCTGCCGTCGCCCGAGTGGGACCACGAGGCCAAGGCGATGGTGACCGCCGATGGCAAGCACCACGTCTACTACCGGATCAGCGATTCGAAGTGGGAGATCTACGATCTCGACGCGGATCCCGACGAGAAGCACAACCTCGCCGGGGCGCGGGGCGCCAAGGCGCTCGAGCAGGCGCTGGCTTCGTGGATCGAAGGGCCGCTCGCGGCCGGAGGGGGCAAGTGACCGCCTACAAGAACCCCAAGCCGACCGTCGACGTCATCATCGAGCTCGCCGATGCACCCGGCCAGATCGTGCTGATCGAGCGCAAGAACCCGCCGCGGGGGCTCGCGCTGCCCGGCGGGTTCGTCGACGAAGGCGAGTGGATCGCCGACGCCGCTGTCCGCGAGGCCAAGGAAGAGACCGGGCTCGACATCGCGCTGACCGAGCTGTTCCACGTCTACTCGGATCCGAGGCGAGATCCGCGGCAGCACACGGTCTCCACGGTGTTCCTCGCGCGGGCCTCGGGCACGCCGGTGGGCGGCGACGACGCCGCTGCGTGCATCGCGTGCGCGCCCGACGCGGCGCCCGCGCCGCTGGTGTTCGACCATGCGAGGATCCTGGCGGACTACCTGGCGTACAAGCGCCACGGCGTTCGCCCGCCCCCGCGCCGGTAGGGCGGCACCGGCGCTCATGATCCGCCGCCCACGCGACGGTAGGACGCATCCGCAGCGCGGATCTCCTGGCGACCAACCTACGCGTCGCGCGGATGCTGGCGACCAACCTACGCGACTTGCTTCAGCGCGGCGACCGCGGCGCGGCGGACGGCGGGGTCGCGATCGCCGGCGAGCTCGACGAGCTCGGTGACCAGCGGGCCGCGCCGCGCATCGTCGGCAGGGAGCGCGCGAAGCAACGCGTCGCGCAGCGCCACGTCGCGCGGGTTCCAGCGCGCGGCGCTCCACAGCCTCGCCACGCTGGCGGCGGTCGCGGCGTGCCGGTGGCCGGCGAGCGCCCGGGATGCGGCGGTCGGATCGCCGTCGCTCACGACGCCATCGCCGGGCCCGAGCTGGGCGCGGCGGCGGGTCAGCGCATCGGCCTGGGCGTCGCGCCCGAGCGCGCGGCTGGCGGTCGCCGCGACGTCGAGCGCGGTCGCCAGCGTATCCGGACCCGAGAGCTCGATCGCGCTGCGCGACGCTTCGAGCGCCTGAGCGTAGCGGCCGCAGCCGGCGAGCGCAGCAGCGACGCCGGTCCACACGAGGGCGGGATCTCCGGACCCGGCCGCCGCGGTCGTCGCGTTGATCAGCGCGGCGTCGCCGTCGCCCTGGCGCGCCTCGGCCTCGGCCAGACCGCGCAGGAACGCGGGTTCGGCGCTGGCCGTGACCGCCGCTTGCCAGGCCGCGCGGGCACGCGCCGGATCGCCGAGCGCGTCGAACACCGCGCCGAGCGTCGCGTGGACGACCGCGGCGTCCGGGGCCCCGGCGACGGCGTCGCGGCCCAGTCGGTCGGCGACCACCGGATCGCGCGCGTAGGCGATCGCGATCGCGCGCAGCTGATCGGCGCGTAGCGTCGTCGGGACCGAGGCGAGAGCGTGGCGTGCGACGGCCTCCGCGAGCGGGTCGCCGGTGAACGGCGCGCGCGGGGTCGCGACCGCGCGCAGCGCGTCGCCGTAGGGCGCGGACCCGAGCTCGGCGAGCTCGACCGCCGCGCCGGCGAGCACGCGCTCCGCGGCGACCACGAGGCGCTGATCGGCGGCCGCGGCCTCGCCGGCGGCGGGCGCGGCCTCGCCGACGGCGGGCGCGTCGCGGCCGGTCAAGCGCGCGAAGATCGGCTGCACGTAGCGCGGCAGCGTCGCGAGCTGCGCCGGATCGCCGAACGCGGCGAGGTCGACGCGCGCCGCGAGCGCCGGCCCCCACGCGGCCTCGCCGCGCAGCGCCTGGCGCAGCGTGATCGCCGCGAGCGCCGCGGCCTCGTCGGGATCACGGAGCGGGGGCCCCAGCGGCGCGACCAGCAGCGCGCGCTCGGCGCGATCATCGCCGGCGATCTCGCGCGCCGAGCACGCGGTGAACGCGCAGCGCTCGGCACCGACCAGCTCGCCGGCCGGCGGTGGCCGCAGATCGAGCGGGATCCACCAGCGCGCGGCGACGAGGTAGGCCGCCTGCAGCGCGGGATCGCGCGGCGGCGGCTCCGCGGCATGCCAGGCCGACAGCTCGTCCCACGCCGCGCGGCGGGCGCCGCGCTGCCACAGCCACGCACCGAACTGGCCGCGCTGGGCCGGCGACGCGCCCGGGCGCGCGCCGAGCCACGCCGGATCGCCGCGAGCGGACAGCGCCGCGAGCGTGCCGCGACCCTCGGAGCGCACCTCGGCATCGCTGTGGCGCAGCGCGACCAGCGCGCGCGCCGCCCGGGCGGCGCCGAGCTCGTCGCCGGTAACCTCCGCGCCGAGCTGGCGCGCGCGCTCGAGATCCGCGAGCGCGGTGGCCGCGCCCCGCGCGAGGCGCGCCCGGCCGCGCGCCGCGATCAGCCGGGCGAGCCGCGCGCGGTCCTCGCCGCGCCAGCGCACGCCGAGCGGCCCGCCGAGCGCCTCGACCTCCTCGAGCGCGCCGATCGCCTCGGTCGGCCGCCCGATCTGCTCGTCGAGCGCGGCCAGCGCCAGCCGCCCCGCGACGTCGCGCGGATCCGCGATGATGCGGATCTCGAGATCGAGGCGCGCGTCGATCGCCCCCCGGGTCGCCAGCAAGCGATCGACATCGACCGCCGCGGGACCGCGAGCGCCACAGCTCACCAGCAAGCCAAGCGCGATCCAGCGGGCGCGACGCACGCCGCATCTTGGCCGGAAGCCCCGCGGCGATCAATCGGCCTGGCGCGATCTGCGGTGACCGCAGCGTGGTCGTGGAGTCCTCGGCGGGGAGCGCGGCCGGCGGCGAGGGGGAAGGCCGGCGCAGGAGCAGCGTGCCGATATCGTACAGTCCACCCACGGCCATGATCCGCAATGGAGTGATCACGCCGGACTGGAATCAAGCCTGCGCCGCAGCGTCGGGCAGGTGTGGATTGCCACCTGCATCAAATCGTTGCGCCTGGTGATCCGCGATTGCTTCGCTCCTCGCACGTTGTAAGACCACCCTATCGGACACGGCCCGGCGACGACCGCCACCGGAGGGCCGCATGGGAGGCTGGGCATGGGAGCGTCGATCGCGCCGACAGATCGTTTGTTCGTGCCGCACCAAAAGCGGCTGGTTCACAGCTACGTGGTGATGGGCGATGGCCAGCGCGAGCTGCGCATCGACGATGGCGTGAAGGCGATCTCGTTCGACGAGCCGCACCTGTTCGCGTTCGGCGAGCGGCTGGTCGCCGCGGCCGCGTTCACCGGCCGGGACGCCGCGGCGTGGGGTGCAGGCTACGACTGGGACGAGATCCGCCCGCTGCTCGAGACGCTGCTCGACCAGGGCATCCTGGAGCTCGGCGACGCCGCCGAGCCCCGGCCCGGCGGCGGGGTGCCGTCGCGCGTGCCGCCATCGGTGTGCCCGGTCGCGCGCATGTGGTCGGCCGCCGAGTGCGAGGCGATCACGCGCGAGCTCGCGGGACGCGCGACCGAGATCGGGTACCTCGAAGCGCTTGTTCCGGTGTTCCGGATCGCGCACCCCGCGCTCGACGCCGACGGCCGGCAGGTCGGCGAGGCCCATGTCGATCCGCCGCCGCTGCAGCTCGCTCACGACACCGAGTGGCGGGTGTGCCAGTACCCCGGCCCGCGCTACCGCGACGAGCTGCCGATGAACGTCACCGCGCTCGAGGCGATGATCAGGCACTGGAAGCCGATCATGATCGCGACGCTCGCGATCCGCGCCGAGCTGCAGCCGCGACTCGACGCCCGGTCGCCATGGACGATCGGCGAACTCCACGTGATGTCCTGCGCCGTGCTCGCCCTGCCCGCGTTCCAGCTGCTCCAGCGCGGCGGCCGCGCGCCGCAGCCGCCGATCGATCCGATCCTGTCGTCGCTGTTCCGGATCACCGACGGGATCCGGATGACGACGTACGACCTGCTGTTCTCGATCGAGCACGCGCGGCGAGCCGACGAGCCGCTCACCGCCGCCGAGCTGTTCGAACACGCCGAGCGCCACGGCCTGCTGGTCGGCACCACCGGCGTGTGCGCCGGCCCCACGCACCTGATCGAGGAGTTCCTCGCCACGGCGGTCGATGGCGTGGTGCCGGCCGGGCTCGCCGGGCTCGCGCTGCCGCCCGGCGTGCTGGCGGTGCTGGGCCAGCTGCCCGAGGCGATCGACTATGCACTCTACGGCCTGCAGTCGTGGGGCGTCTCGGATGCGCTGTGGCTCGCGATGAGCCGCGCCTACGAGGCGCTGATCGGCATCCTCGACGGGGCAGCGGCGCCCCGGCCGGGCGAGCCACACGAGGCCGACCGCGGCGCCGAGCTCGTGCCGCTGCGCGAACGGCTGCGCGCCGACTGGACCGTCCTCGAGCGCCTGCAGTTCACGCGCGCGGACGACCGCGACGTCCACTGGCGGGCCTATCAGGATGGCTACGAGCGGTCGCGCCGCGCGGCGCGCACGAAGGTCGGCCCCGGCACGCTCGAGCAAGCGGTCGCGCCGCGCGCCGAGGGACCGCTCCACGTCGCGGTGATGTACCAGCTGCGCGCGATCCTGCGCGCGCGGTTCGGCGGCGAGGCGCTCGGCGCCCGGGCGATCGCGTGCTTCGCCGACGCGCTGATCTACTACCTGCGCATCGAGCAAGCCGTGCTGGCTCACACCGCGGCGGTCCAGGACGCGATCAACGCGCTGCTCGAGAGAGCGAGCCCCGCGCGCCCGCTGACCGCGCGCGATCTGGTCGCTTACGACACGATGAACCGCGGCCGGCGCGTGTTCCCGTACCTGTTCGACTCGCTCGAGGATGTGCTCGGCGTCCGGGTCGCGTGCACCGCTCACGCAATCCAGGTGACGGATCTGCGCGGCGAGACCGAGCCGCCTCCAACGTGGTGCGCCAGTCTGCAGGCCGGTGGACAGTAGCGCACCGCGCGTGCAAGCGAGTCCCCCTCGCGCACACAAGAGATCACCACGACGAGGCTCCGCGCGTATTTCCATGTCACAGCGCGCTCGCCTCGCTGGCCCGATCGATCGGCGCCCGGAGATCGCGCAGCGCGTCGGCGAGCGCGCCGGGCGCCGGCGCCGGACCGAGCGCGCGATCGAGCGCGTCGGCGAGCGCCTCGGCGGCGACGTAGGCCGCCTGGACGCCGGGGGCGTGCCACAGCGCCCACGGCGGGAGCGCCGCGGGCCGGTCGGCGAGCGCGGGGGCAGCCTGCTCGATCTGGCGCTCGAGGCGGTCGAGCGTGCGCGCGAGCAGCAGCCGCCGGGCGCGCGCCGGGACCGCGGCTTTGCTATGCCACGCGTCGTCGGGCTGCTCGATCGCCCGGGCGACGTACGCCGCGGCGGCCTCGTCGACCACGCGCGGAATGCCCGCGGCCAGCGCGAGCGCCGCCGCCGCGTGGCCGAGCTCGTGCAGCACCGCGAACCGCGCGGCAGGGCTCGCCACCTGCGCCGGCAGCGCGACGATCACCTCGCGGCCCGGCTCGACCACGAAGGTGCGCGGCGGACCTGCCGCCCGGTAGAGCCGCGCGATCCCCACCACGCCGTGGCGCGCGCGGATCGCCGCCCAGACGTGCTCGATCTCGCGATCGCCCACCGGGTCGCCATCGGCGGTGAACCAACCGGCGACCGCCGGCGGCAGCGCGGCCAGGGCCCCAGGAGCGGCGCTGCCGGTGGTGCCGTGCAGCGCGTGCAACAGCTCGATCGCCCCCCGCCCCCAGCGCGCCACGGCGGCGTCGCGACGGGCCGCGGCCAGCACCGCCAGCGCGTCCCAGCTCACCGGGGCGGCGCGCGCGGCGGCCACGGCGGGATCGGCCTCGATCGCGATCGGCGCGACCATCCGGAGCAGCGCGAGGCCGCGATCGACGAGCGCGGGATGGGCCAGCGCCGCCCGCGCGGTGGCCAGCGCCTGCGGGTGCAGCACCGCGGCGGGCGCCGCGGGCAGCGCCGCGCCGGCGGCGTAGGCCCTGGCGAACTGCCGCATGTGCGGCGGCAGCTCACGGGCGAGCTCGGCGCCCAGTCGATCGAGCCGCAGCTCGACGGCGAGCTGCTCGCAGGCCTGCATCAGCCGTGGGCGCCGGGCGGCGCGATCCCGAGCCGCTCGAGCTCGGCCATCACGAGCTTCAGGTCCGCCCACGCGGCGCGCTTCTTGTCCGGGTCGCGCAGCAGGTACGCCGGGTGAAACGTCGGCATGATCTTCAAGCTGTGGCGGTCACCGGTGTGGCGCGGATAGTCGTGGAACGTGCCGCGCAGCGCGCTGATCGGCGCGTCGACCTCGAGCAGCTGGTTCGACGCCGGCCGGCCGAGCGCGACGATGATCCGCGGCGCGATCGCGGCGATCTGCATGTGCAGGAACGGCATGCACGGGTCGAGCTCGTCGGGCTCGGGGTTACGGTTGTTCGGCGGCCGGCACTTCGTCGTGTTGGCGATGTAGACCGCGCTGCGCGTCCAGCCCATCGCCTCGATCATCTTGTCGAGCAGCTGGCCCGCGGCACCGACGAACGGCTCGCCGCGCCGGTCCTCCTGTTCGCCCGGGGCCTCGCCGACGAACATCAGCGGCGCTGAGCTGGAACCCACGCCAAACACGATCGACCTCCGCGTGGTGTGCAGCTTGCATCGCGTGCACTCGCCGAGCTCGGCGCGGATCTGTGGCAGCGTCCTGACCGCGGGCCGCGCACCGCGGGGCCCGAGCCCCCCGTCATCGGCCCGCGTGGGCGCCGCGTCCACCCAGGGCCGATCCGGCGGCGCCGCCGCCTCTTCCCCGGCGATCTCCGTCAGCTGCGCGGGTTCTGCGTCCACCGGAACGAGCTCGCCGGGTCGCGGCGCAGGCATCACCCGCGCGGTCGCGCCCCCGGGCGCCGCCCACGCCCCCAGGGCCGCGTGGCGCAGCAGCTGGCTGCGCAGCTGGCGCGCGAGGTCGTACAGCTCACCCGCCGGGTCGTCGTCGCCCGTGCTATCCATGACCCCCGGTATGCCATCACCGCGTCGGTGGACTCAACTGCTGTTCCTGGCCTTCGCGATCTCGGCGTGCCAGCGCGCCGCGGCCCCGGTCCCCGAGGGCGACGTCGCGGGGAGCCTCACGCTGCCGGCGCTCGGCGACCCGCTCGATACCGACAGCCTGCTCGGCAAGCCGACGCTCGTCGTGTTCGTCAGCCCGAGCTGCCCGCACTGCATCGACGAGCTACCTCGCGCCCAGGCCGCCGCCACCACCTCCGGCGCCAACATCGTCACGGTGTTCGTCGCGGGCACGCGCGAGGAAGCAGTCGCCGTCGTGGAGTCCGCGAAGTTCCTGGGCCCGGTGCTGTTCGACGACGGAACCCTGCGCGGCAGGTACGGCATCACCAGCGTGCCCTACACGCTGGTGCTGCGCCCCGACGGCCGCGCCAGCACCGCGCTGCTTGGCACCCAGGCTCCGGCGACGCTGCAAGGCGCGATCGCCGAGGCGCGCCACCGCGGCTAGCGGACGCCCGGTCGCCGCGCGCTCAACGCCTGCCTTGCTTCACCGGCGGCGGCTCGTCCGTCGGGTCGCTGGCCTGCGGGACCGGGCCGGGCGCGGCGGCAGGCGGCGGGGCGTCCTCGGCATCGGGGGCCTGCGCATCCGGATCCGGCACGGCCGAGCTCACCGGCGCGGCCACAGCAGGTCCCGCGGTGCCCTCGCCGAAGCTCAGGTACGCATAGTACAGCCCATCGGCGAGGGTCGCGGTGCGGACCTGGGCCTCCTTCGCGTCTTTGGCATTCTTGAATGCGATCCGCGCTTCGATCCCCGCGGGGTGGCCGGGGCGCCCCTTGGCCGGCCGCACGGCGCCGACCGCGCGGGCCAGAATACCCGACAGCGGGTTATCGAAGAACCGGGTATCGATCTGGCGCCAGGTATTGTGGCCCAGCCTGGTCAACTGCAGATGAACAACGAGTTGCGCGCCTTCCATGCGCTGGCTCACATCGAACGGCGCGACCGACTGAAAGAACACCTGCGCGCCGCCGTCCTTGGCCTCGAAGCCGATCCACGTCAGCGTGCCCTTGGGCGGTGGTCGCTTGGACTTCGCTGGTTTTGTTGCGGTATCGCGGGGCTGCACCTCGCCGGGGGTGACCCCGCTGTACGCGCCTTCCTTGTGCGGCGCGTCGTCTGCGTAGGCCGGGGCCGCCAGCAAAATCATCACCAGTGCGCCGCGCATGTCCGGATCGTACGGGTTCACGGCGTGTGGCGCAAATTCCTCCCTGGCGGTCGGTTCGCCTAGTCCGGCACGCTATGATAATGGCAATGCGCCAGGTTCGCGGCGTCCTGTTCGTCGACTACGTCCGCATGCTCCGGTCGCAGAAGGCGGTCCACTGGACGCAGCACCTCGCGCCGGAGGATCAGGTGTATCTGCAGATGCAGATCGATCCCGCCGGGTGGTACCCGATGGCGACGTTCGAGCGGATGGGCAATGCGATCCTCACCACGGTGACGCGCGGCGAGCTGTTCCCCGTCCAGCTATGGGGGCGCTACTCGGCGGCACAGCTCCGCGCCGCGAACCCCACGCTGCTCGAGCCCAACGATCCACCCGAGACGCTGGCGCGGTTTCGCGTGCTGCGCGAGACGTTCTTCGACTTCAACGCGCTCGACGTCCCGCTGCTCCACGACAACGAGGCGCAGATCGTCGTGCGCTACCACATGGGGATGCCCGCGGAGGAGGCCGCGTCGTACCAGACCATGGGGTTCTTCGAGGGCCTGCTCGAGCTGGCCGGCGCCAAGGACGTACGCGCCTGGTTCCTCGAGAAATCGTGGGATGGCGACGCGCGCACGATGGTGACGCTGCGCTGGCGCCCGCCGCGGCTGTAGCCTGCTACCGGGCCGGCGGATCGGTGACCAGCATCGGATCGGTCGGGGCCGCGAGCAGCAGGGTGCGCGCCTCGCCGACGAGGAACAGCGAACCGGCGACGAGGATGGCCGCGCCGTGGCGGGCGGCCGCCGCGAGCGCCGCGCGCAGATCGGGCGCGGCCGTGCCGCCGAACAGCGCGGCGAGCTGCCCAGGATCCATCGCGCGATCCTGCTGATAGCGGGTCGCGACGACCGCGCGGACCGCCGGGGCGAGCGCGGCCACGATCCCGGGGACGTCCTTGTCGGCCGACACCGCGATCACGAGCACGGGGCGCTCCCCGCGCTCGTGCAGCGCCGCCGCCAGCGCCTGGGCGCCGTGCGGGTTGTGCGCGCCGTCGAGGATCACGCGCGGCACGCCGGGCGGCGCCGCGGGCGGGCCGATCACCTCGAACCGGCCGGGGTGGCGCACGGCGGCGAGCGCGGCGGCGACCACCGGCAGGCCCAGCGCGCGGACCGCGGCGATCGCGGCGGCGGCGTTGCGGCGCTGGTGCGCGCCCGGCAGCGCCACCGGCGGCACGGCGGCGACCGCGGCGTCGCCGATCAACGCAGGATCGGCGCCGGCGATGTGGGCCGCCGCGACCAGCATCGGCACGCCCTCCAGCAGGCCCGACGCGCCGATGATCGCCGGCCGGCCGGCCTTCCAGATCCCGGCCTTCTCGGCCGCGATCTGCGCGAGCGTCCCGCCGAGGATCGCCTCGTGGTCGAGCGCCACGCCGGTGACCACGGCGACCACCGGGTCGACGACGTTGGTGGCGTCGAGCCGGCCCCCGAGCCCGACCTCGAGCACGGTGATATCGACCGCCGCGGCCGCGATCGCCACCATCGCGATCGCGGTCAGCTGTTCGAAGAACGTGAGCTCGGCGCCGCCTGCCGCGTGAACGCGGCCCGCGGCCGCGACGATCGCCGGCTCGGAGATCATCTCACCAGCGATGACGATGCGCTCGCGCAGGCACGACAGGTGCGGCGAGGTGTAGGTCGCCACGCGCTGGCCGGCGGCGGCCGCGAGCGCGGCGATCATCGCCACGGTCGAGCCCTTGCCATTGGTGCCGCCGACGTGGACGATCGAGCCGAGCTGACGCTCGGGATGGCCGAGCCGGCCGAGGATCGCGTGCATGCGATCGAGCCCCAGCAGCACGCCAAAGCGCCGCGCCGGGATCAACTGAGCGAGCAGCGCTGCGTAGGTCACGGCATGTCCGGGCGCGCGATCACGCGATCAGTCGGCGAGCGGCGGCTCGATGTCTTCATCCGCGGCCAGCCCGGTGCGGCGATCGGGCGAGCGGCCGCGCTCGAACCAGCGCAGCGCGCGCTCGAGGGTGGCTTTGAGATCCTTGCGGGCGGTCACGATATCGACCATTCCGTGCTCGAGCAGGAACTCGGAGCGCTGGAAGCCCGGCGGAAGCTGCTGGCGGATCGTCTGCTCGATCACGCGGGGGCCGGCGAACCCGATCAGCGCGTCGGGCTCGGCCACGATGATGTCGCCGAGCATCGCGACCGACGCCGCGACGCCGCCGGTGGTCGGATGCAGCAGCACCGAGATGTACGGCACCTTGGCCTCGCGCAGCCGGCTTCGCGCCGCCGAGGTCTTGGCCATCTGCATGAGCGACAGCACGCCCTCCTGCATGCGGGCGCCGCCCGAGGCGCAGAACACCACGGCGGGCCGGCGATGGCCGACCGCGCGCTCGAATTGCCGCGTGATCTTCTCGCCGACCACCGAGCCCATCGAGCCGCCCATGAACTCGAACGCGAAGAACCCGGCCTCGACCTGGATCCCGCCGATCGCGGCGGTCCCGGCGCGATAAGCATCGCCCGGCCCGACCTTGCGGGTCGTCGCCTTCACCTGGTCGACGTAGCGCTTGCCATCGACCCGGAAGCCCAGCGGATCGCCGCTCTCGAGGCTGCGATCGTGCTCTTGCCACTGGCCGTCATCGACGATCATCCGGATCCGGCCCTCGGTCGGCATCCTGAAATGGTGCTGGCAGTTGGCGCACACCCGGAAGTTGGCGTCCAGATCGGCTTCGTAGAGCGTCGTGCTGCATCGCTCACACTTGGTCCAAATGCCCTTGGGGACGGACTTCTTGGGCTCCGCAGCCAGCCCTTGGGTACGCGACCACCAAGCCATGGCGCGACAGATACCAGAACCGGCAACCCCGCGTAAAGCCGGCTCTGATCGCGAAGCGATGAATTCTCGATGACTTTCTCTCGCGACCCGCTCGCGAACCTGGTAAGCAGCATGGGAAAAAATGCAGCCCGTCTGAGGGGCATTGAGCCATCGTTCCTGTGACTTTGGTCGTGAGGTCTCCGATGTCTTCGGTCCTAATCGTTAATGAAATCAGCACGGAGCGCGAGGAAGTCGCGCGCGCGCTTGAAGCCGAGGGGTTCACGGTGGTCCAGGCGTCTTCGGCGGGCGAGGCAGTCCGCGAGATCTGGGGCGGCTCGTTCCTGGTCGCGATCATCCCAACCCTCCTGACTGGTACGACCAGCGCGTCGTTGCAGCAGCAGCTCGTTCAAATGGCGCCGGAGATCGAGACGCTGATCCACGGCAAGAACGACGAGATCCCAGCCCTGGTTCGCAAGGTGATCCAGATCCGCGATGGCGAAGCCGCCGCGTGAGCGCAGCGTAGCCCAGGTCACCGCCGGGCTCGCGTCCCGCTAGCGCGTCGTGGCGTGACGCAGGATGTGCAGGATCGCGCGGCCGATCGGCTTGGCCTCGCGATCTTCATCTAGCGGGAGCGCGACTTCGTCGCAGCTGAGGCCGAGCCGTACCGCGCGGACCAGCATCTCGACGTCCCAGCCATCGGAGCGATCGCTCATGCCGAGCGCGATCAACGCGGGGAACCGCACCGCGCGCACGGGCCCAACCCCGGACCAGCGATGCCGGTACACCGTATCGATCAGCCGGGTGACCAGCTGCTCGCCCAGCCGGCGGCGGCCGGACTCGATGCCGAGCACGAGCTCCATGCCGCGCTCGGCGATCGGCTCGACCAGCGCGGGGATCGCGGCGGCCGCCGCCGGCCGGTCGGCGGCCACGAACACGATGATGTCGGGGACCCGCGGCAGCCCCGAGAAATGCGCCTGCGCGCGGAGGCACGCGGCCCCGTAGCCGCCATTGGGCTCGCGCAGCACGAGCGCACCGGCGTCGCGCGCGACCTCCGCGGTGCGGTCGGTCGAGCCGCGGTCGACGACGACGACCGAGCGCAGGATCCGGTACGGCAGTGCGCCGAGCAGCGTGCTGAGGCTATCGGCGTGATTGCACGCCGGGACCACGACGTCGATCAGCGGCGGCACCCTCGCAGCAGCATACTCGGTTTGCACGGCCGGCGCGTGGCCCGGCTCGCAAATCGCGCGATCGCTGCCACCAAGAACCGTCGAGCCACGTCCCCGCGCGTCTGGGTGGTATGATACACGCTCCCGCCATGGCGATCACCTACAAGGACGCAGGCGTCGACATCGATGCCGGTGAGTCCCTGGTCGAGCGGATAAAGCCCCTCGCGCGCTCGACGATGCGGCCCGAGGTGCTCGGCGGCATCGGCGGGTTCGCCGCGCTGTGCAAGCTGCCGACTGGCTACACCGATCCGGTGCTGGTCAGCGGCACCGACGGCGTCGGCACCAAGCTCAAGACCGCGATCGCGGCCGGACGCCACGGCACGATCGGCATCGACCTGGTCGCGATGTGCGTCAACGACGTGCTGGTCACCGGCGCCGAGCCGCTGTTCTTCCTCGACTACTTCGCGACCGGCGCGCTCGACGTCGAGACCGCGGCGCAGGTGATCTCCGGGATCGCCGAGGGCTGCCGCCAGGCCGGCTGCGCGCTGGTCGGCGGCGAGACCGCCGAGCTGCCGGGGCTCTACCACGGCCGCGACTACGACCTCGCCGGGTTCTGCGTCGGCGTGGTCGAGCGCGACCGGATCCGGCCGCGCAGCGATCTCGCCGCGGGCGACGTGTTGATCGGTCTGCCGTCGGCTGGGCTGCACTCCAACGGCCACTCGCTGGCCCGCAAGATCGTGCTCGAGGTCCTGGCGCTGCCGCTCGACGCCACGCCGTCCGAGCTCGGCGGGGCGAGCGTCGCCGACGAGCTGCTCCGCCCGACGATCATCTACGCCAGCGCGTTCGCGGCGCTCGGCCGCGCCGGCGTCGCGTGGAAGGCGGCCGCCCACATCACCGGCGGCGGCCTCATCGAGAACCCGCCGCGGATCTTCGCCGACGACGCGCTCGCCGTCGAGCTCGATCGATCGACCTGGCAGGTCCCGCCGATCATGATGCTGGTCGCCCGGGCCGGCGTCGCGCCGCTCGAGATGCTGCGCACGTTCAACATGGGGCTCGGCATGATCATCGCGGTGCCGCCCGACGCGGCCGACGCCGCGCTGCAGACGCTCGCCGGCTCGGCGGCCCGCGTGGTCGGGTCGATCGTGCCGCGCGCCGGTGGCGCCGCGTCGCGCCTGACCGGGGCGTTCGCCGCTCCATGAAGATCGGCGTGCTCGTCTCGGGCGCCGGGACCAACCTGCAGGCGCTGCTCGATGCCCAGGCCACCGGCGCGCTGGCCCCGGCGGAGATCACCGTCGTGGTCTCGAACAAGCCCGCCGCGCGGGCGCTCGCGCGGGCCACCGCGGCCGGCGTGCCCGCCGAGGTGGTCGCGCACGACGGCCTGCCGCGCGCCGTGTTCGAGGACCAGCTCCTCGAGGTGCTCGCGCGCCACGGCGTCGAGGCGGTCGTGCTCGCCGGCTTCATGCGCGTGCTGACCACGCACTTCCTCGATCGGTTCCCGCTAGGGATTGTCAATACGCACCCGTCGCTGCTGCCCGCGTTTCCTGGGATCGACGCACCGGCACAGGCGATCGCCTACGGGGTCAAGCTCGCCGGCGTCACCGTGCACTTCGTCGACGCCAGCGTCGACGGCGGGCCGATCATCGCGCAGGCCGCCGTCGCGGTCGGCGATGGCGATGACGCCGCGGCGTTGCACGCGCGGATCCAGCGCGAGGAGCATCGCCTGCTGCCGATCGTGGTCCAGCGCTTGGCGGCGGGCGAGCTGTCGTGCCAAGGTCGGATCGTGAGGGGACGTGCCGAGTAATTCGTACGACCTGGTGGTCCTCGGCGACGATCTCGCCGCGCTGGCGTGCGCCACGCTGTGCGCCCGGCGCGGCCTGCGCACGCTCGTGCTCGGCGATGATCGCCCGGCGCGCTACACGCTGGGGCCGCACAAGCTGCCGGTCGAACCCGCGGCGTGGCCGACCACCGCAGGCTCGGGCGGCGAGCGCGTGCTCAAGGAGCTCCACGCCGAGCTGGCGCTGCGCCGCAAGCTGCGCGAGCCCAAGATCGCGGCGCAGCTGGTCGCCCCCGAGCTCCGGATCGATCTCGGCGCCGATCGCCTGGCGCCCGAGCTCGAGCGCGAGATCGGCCCGCGCGCCGCCGACTGGCTCGCCCGCTGGGATCGCGCCAGCGAGATCGCGCGGCTGTTCGATCCGGTGCTCGCCGGCGAGCACGCGTTCCCCGGCATCGGGTTCTTCGAGAAGCGCGAGCTCGCCCGGCTGACCGAACACGCCGGCAACGCGGCGGCCACCTGGTGGAGCGACGCCGCGCGCGATCCGCACGGCGGCATGTGGCGCCAGCTCGCCGCGGTCGCGCTGCGCCACCCGGACCCGCCGCCGATCGCGATCGCGCGCGCGGTCGATGCCTGGCGCACCGGCCCGGTCGCGCTGCGCGGCGATGGCGACGCGATCCGCGAGCTGCTCGCCGAGAAGCTGACCACCGCGGGCGGCGAGATCCGCGCCGGCCGGGTCACCGATCTGGGGCTGTCCTGGGGCAAGATCACGAGCCTCACGCTGCAGAACGGCGACGAGATCGGCGCCGGCCAGGTCGTCGCCAGCCGGCCGCCGCGCGAGCTCGCCGACCTGCTCGGCAAGAAGGCGCCCAAGCGGCTCGCCGAGCTGGCCGAGACCACCCAGGTGGTCGGCTACCGCTACACGCTCAACGTCGTGCTCGACGAGGCTGGGCTGCCGGAGCACATGGCGCCGACCGTCGCGGTCATCGCCGTGCTCGACCAGCCCCCGGTCGGCGACGCCGCGTTCTCGATCCACCTCGGCGAGACCGACGACGGCGGCCGGGTCGTCGCCACGATCGCCGCGATCCTCGCCAGCGATGGCCCGCTCGACAGCGACCAGCTCCCGGTCGCGTGCGCCGCGCTGCGCAAGAGCCTCTGGCACCGCCTCGGCGACGTCATGCCGTTCTTCGAGCGCCACCTGGTGCTCGCGCACTCGCCGTTCGAGGCCACGGTCCCCCACGTCCCGGGCGGCCGCGGCAGCTACGACGTGCCGCGCAACCTGCCGCTCACCCCGTCGCCGATCTGGCGCGGCCAGCTCGCGCAGACCGCCGAGACCGGCGCCCTGCCCTACACCACCGGCATCAAGAACCTGACCTTGACCGGTGACCAGGTGCTGCCCAACCTCGGCGTCGAAGGCGCGCTCGTCGCCGGCTGGAGCGCCGCCAAGGTCGCCTGCGCGATCGCCGGGAAGAAGAAGGACTACCTGCGCGACGAGGTCGTCGGCGCGGCGTAGTGACGGCGTGTTGCGTCAGCTCGGCGGCGTGATCGACGCTGTCGGACTGCCGTCTGGATCGCTGGAATCGTCGTCGGAATCATCGCCCGGCTCGGGGGTCACCGGGTCCGGACGATGCGCCAGCTGCGGGGTCCAGCCGAACTCGATGACCGCGCGAAACGCGGGCGCGCCGATCTGATCGTCGAGCCCGAAGCCGGCGTGGACGCCGACCGCGAACCCCTGCCGCGGCTGGAGCTGCACGCCGAGGCGCGCCTCGAGCGGATCCGGCCCCGCGCGCGTGCCGACGTGGTCGCCGTAGCTGCCGATCAGCTCGGCGGTGGCCTGGACCGGACCGGTCAGGCTGTTCAGGGGATCGATCGGCAGCGGCACCGCGATCCCGGCGGCGCCGAACAGCTCGTCGCCGACCAGGCGGTCACCGACGACGACCTCGGCGCCGTGCAGCCGGATGCCCGCGGTGGCAGCGACGGTGATCTCGTGGGGCAGCCGCGCGCGGCCGAGCAGGCTCCAGGCCGCGGTCCAGCGCGCGTCGCCGGCGAGCTGCGCGTCGTCGCCGGTCGGCAGCGTGAGCTCGGCGCGCAGGAACGCGGCGCGCGAGGCGTTGCCCGCGACCCGGATCCGGCCGCCGAACCGGAGGTCATGGAACACGAAGCGCGCCAGCGGCGCGGGGTCGCCGGCCGCGGCCAGCCGCTCGCCGACCTGGTGCGAGCCGCGGAGCCGCACGTCGAGCACGATGCGGTCGCCGAGCGCGATCGCGGCGCCGAACGCGAGGGTCTGGCGCCGCCGGACCGGCTGGCTGGCGCGCGCGCCAGCACCGAACGCGCCCGCCGGGATCTCGATCGGCCGCTCGAGCCAAGCCCCCGCGAGCGAGACGCCCCAGGCATCGACCGGCTCGCCGCCGTCGAACCCAAAGCCGATCCGGCCAGCCGGCGCGTCGTCGCGATCGACGTCGATCGCGGCGGGGGTGTTGCGCGGGGTCCCGGCACGTGCCGGCCCGACCAGCGCGACCAGACATCCGGCCGCGGCCGCGCGTGTGCCGGCCCGATGCACCATCATCCCATGATGCGCGAGCCGAGCTCGTAGAGCCGCGCGACCGACATGTGGCGGTAGCGCGTGACCTGGACGCGGAGCTGCGCGACGTGGTCGATCACCTCGCGCCGCGTGCTGCCCGCGGCCAGCATCGCCCGCGCGCGCTCGACGATCGGCGCGCGCGCCACCTTGGGGTGATAGATGAACGTGCGGCCGAACCGGACCTCCCCCGCGATGCCGACCAGCCGGAGCTCGGCGACATCGCCGACCTCGACGCCGTGGAGCGCGCGCTGCTCGTCGACGTAGAACGCCGCGCCGCCCAGCAGGTCGAGCAGCTCGACCCGGCCGCGCGCCATCGCGCGGACCTCGAACAGGCTGCGCTGCGAGGTCACCAGCGCGCGGACGACCTCGGCGCGCGGATCGCTGGCGGCGTGCAGCTCGCGGTACGTCCGGGCCGCCGGAGGCGCGGACGCGCCGGGCACGACGCGCTCGACGACGTACCACTCGACGAACGCCGCGCTCCACGGCTCCCACAGCTCGTCGTCCTGGTGGACCTTGCCGCGGCGGTCTTCGTATTCGCGGCGCGCGATCGTCGCGGCTTCGGCGTCGGAGGTGTGGCGGGCGTAGAGGGTCTCGGTCACTTCGTCGAGCAGCGCCGCCGTGCTCATGAATCCTTGGGATCCTTGGGCGCGCTGGGGGCCTTGCGAAGCAGGTCGCGAAACCGCGCGAACAGGTAGCTCGCGTCGTGCGGCCCGGGGCTCGCCTCCGGATGGTACTGCACGCTGAAGATCGGCCTGCCCTCGACGGCGATGCCTTCGTTGCTGTGGTCGAACAGGTTCTCGTGGGTCTGCTGGACGCCCGACGGCAGCGACGCCGGATCCACGATGAAGCCGTGGTTCTGCGAGGTGATCTCGACCTTGCCGGTGGTCTTGTCGAGCACCGGGTGGTTGGCGCCGTGGTGGCCGAACGGCAGCTTGGACGTCCGGCCGCCGAGCGCGAGGCCGAGGATCTGGTGGCCCAGGCAGATCCCGAACACCGGCTTGCCGCTGGCGCACAGCTCGCGCGCCGCGACGACGCCGTAGCTCACCGCGGCCGGGTCGCCGGGGCCGTTCGACAGGAAGAAGCCATCGGCGCCGAGCGCGAGCGCGGCCTTGGCGGGCGTGCTGGCCGGCACCACGGTGACGCGGCAACCGACCTCGCGCAGCTGGCGCAGGATGTTCTCTTTCATCCCGAAGTCATAGGCGACGACGTGGTGCGCGATCGGCGGGGGCGCGATCTGGCGGCCGTCGTCCAGCGCCCGCCAGGTCGGCTCGCTCCACTGGTAGCGCTCGCCGCAGGTCACCCGCGGCACCAGATCGAGGCCGTCCATCTTCGGCCAGGCCCGCACGCGCTCGAGCACGGCCGGGAGATCCTCGACGTGCGGCGTGATCGCGCCGCGCATCGCCCCGCCGTCGCGCAGCGCGCGGGTCAGCGCGCGGGTATCGATGCCGTCGATCCCGGGGACCCCGCTCTGATCGAGCCAGGCCGACAGCGTGCCCTCGGAGCGCCAGCTCGCCGGGCGAGGCGACAGCTCGCGGATCGCGAACCCGGCGCACGCGACGCGGCGCGCCTCGGTGTCGCTGTGGTTGACGCCGACGTTGCCGATCTGGGTCGCCGTCATCACGACGATCTGGCCGCAGTACGACGGGTCCGAGATGATCTCCTGGTAGCCGGTGAGCGAGGTGTTGAACACCACCTCGCCGATCGACTCGACGCGCGCGCCGTAGCCGTCACCGCGGAAGATCTTGCCGTTCTCGAGCACGAGCGCGACAGGCCAGCGGGTCGTCATCGTCATCGTCGTGATCGTCGTCATCTTCGTCACCTGGTCCTCGCATCGAGATCGTAGACCACGCGGCCCTCGACAAGGGTCAGCACCGCGCGCCCTGCGAGGGTCTGGCCGAGGAACGGCGTGTTCTTGGACTTGCTGGCCAGATCGTCGGCGGTGATCGTGATCGGCCGCTCGGGATCGATCACGCACAGATCGGCGACCGCCCCGACGGCGAGCCCGCCGCCGGGCAGCCCGAACGCGCGCGCCGGGGCGCTGGTCAGCGCCGCGATCGCGCGCCGCTCGTCGAGCGTGCCCATCCGCACGAAGTCGAGGATGATCGGCAGCGCGGTCTCGAGCCCGAGCATACCGGGCGCGGCGCACTCGAACTCGACGTCCTTCTCGACCGGCGAGTGCGGCGCGTGGTCGGTCGCGATGCAGTCGATCGTGCCATCCGCCAGCGCCTCGAGCAGCGCTTCCTGATCCGCGGCGGTTCGCAGCGGCGGCATCACCTTGGTCCGCGTGTCGTAGTGCGCGCACGCCTCGTCGGTCAAGGCGAGGTGGTGCGGCGTGACTTCGCAGGTCACCGGCAGGCCGCGGCGCTTGGCGTCGCGGATCAGCGCGACGGTGCGCGCCGTCGAGACGTGGGCGACGTGGTAGCGCGCCGCGGTCCACTCGACGATCTCGAGATCGCGGGCGACCATCGCGCTCTCGGCGCACGCCGGCTGGCCCTTGATGCCGATCCGCGTGGCGACCGCGCCCTCGTTCATCGCGCCGCCCTCGCTCAGCTGCAGATCCTCGGCGTGCTGGACCACCGGCAGGTCGAAGGTGCGGGCGTACTCGAACGCGCGGCGCAGGAGGCCCGCGTTCATCACCGGGCGGCCGTCATCGGAGATCGCGACGATGCCGCCCTCTTTCATGTCGGCGATATCGGCGAGCACCTTGCCCTCGAGGCCCTGGGTGATCGCGCCGATCGGCCGGACCCGGACCGCGCCGAGCTCGCGGGCGCGCCGCACGATCAGCTCGGTCACGGTGCGCTGGTCGTTGACGGGCCGCGTGTTCGGCATGCAGCAGATCGTGGTGAAGCCGCCGGCGGCCGCCGCGCGCGTGCCGGTCTCGATATCTTCCTTGTACTCCTGGCCGGGCTCGCGCAGGTGGACGTGGAGATCGATGAGCCCGGGGACGACCCACAGGCCCTTGACGTCGATGATCCGGCCACCGACCAGGCCGCGCCCGATCTCGACGATCCGGCCCTGGGCGATCCGGACGTCGGCCACCTGATCGATGGGACGCACCGCGCCGGGGTCGAACACCCGACCGCCGCGAAGCACCAGATCGCCGGGATCCATCGGTGACGGGTCTTAGCAGTCGCGACGAGCGACGTAAAGTACAGGCGGCGCGGTGTTGGCCAGATCGCCCCGACGCCGGCGACGCCGGCGCGCGATCCAGGGCGGCGTCACGCCACGAGGGCCGTGGCCCGCGCCACGAGCTCACCGAGCGGCACGTCGTGCTCCTTGGTCGTGGCGATCTCGCGTAGATCCTTGAGCTTGACGATGCCCTGGGCCTTCTCGCGCGAGCCGTAGAGCACCGCGAGCGGCACGTTCGAGCGATCCGCGTACTTGAGCTGCTTGCCCAGCTTGTCGTCGCCGCCGTAGACCTCGACGTTGAGCCCCGCGGCGCGCAGCTGGGTCGCCATCGCGGCGTACTCGGCCGCCAGCTGGGGCTCGACCGCCAGCACCAGGACGTGCGCCACCGCGCCCCGGCGCGCGCCGATCAGGTTCATGTCGAGCAACTGAGAGAACAGCCGCGTCGCGCCGATCGAGATCCCCACGCCGGGCAACTTCGACTTGGTGTAATGGCCCGCGAGGTTTTCGTAACGGCCGCCCGAGCAGATGCTGCCGAGCCGTGGGTGGTCGTCGAGCAGGGTCTCGTAGATCGAGCCTGTATAATAGTCGAGGCCGCGGACGATCGCGAGGTTCAGCTGCAGCGCCTGCTCGGGCACGCCGAGCGCCAGCGTGCCGTCGTAGACCCGCTGCAGCTCGTCGAGACCCTCGGCGAACACGGGGTTACGGCGATCGAACCCGCGCAGCGCCTCGAACGCGGCGCGCGAATCGCCGGCGTGGCCGGTCAAGAGGTCGAACATCCGGGTCACCGCGCCCGGATCGAGGCCGAAGCCCTCGCCGGCGAGCCGCGCCTCGAGCTCCTCGCGCGACTGCTTGCCGAGCCGATCGATCTCGTGCAACACCGCCTCGTGGCGATCGTCGGCGATCTCCAGGCCTGCGAGCAGGCCGCGCAACAGCTTGCGGTTGTTGAGGTAGATCGTGAACGGGCCGAACGCGAGCTCGCGGAAGATGCCGTAGATCACCGCCGGGATCTCGGCGTCGTAGGCCAGCGCGAGCGCGTCCTTGCCGATCACGTCGATGTCGCACTGGTAGAACTCGCGGTAGCGGCCCTTCTGCGCGCGCTCGCCGCGGTAGACCCGCTGGATCTGGTAGCGCCGAAACGGGAAGTTGAGCTTGGCTTCGTGCTCCGCGACGTAGCGCGCCAGCGGCACCGTGAGGTCGAACCGCAGCGCGAGCTCGGGCAGCTTCGGCTCGCCCTCGCCGTCGCCCTGCTTGCGCGCGCCGGTCGACTCGACGAAGTAGACCTGCTTCTCGGTCTCGCCGCCCGACTTGGTGAGCAGCACGGAGGTCAGCTCGAAGGCCGGGGTCTCGACCGGGAGAAAGCCGAAGCGCTCGAAGCCGCGCCGGATCGTGTCGAGCATGTGCGCGAACGCGAGTTGCTGTGGCGGCAGGAGCTCGAGCACACCCGGCGGCGTGCGGGGCTGGACAGGCATGGCTACGCTTACCACGAGTCGACCGGCCGCTCGCGGATCCGTGGATCTCCGAGCCGCGGCCACCCAGACGCCACCCAGGGGGCATAGATCGGCATCCCGCGGCACGCCTTTCCAGGGCCGTGTGCGACCCTGGGCGCTGACCGACAGACCGTTCGCCCACGTCGGCCGTTGCAAGGAGATAACCGCATGCAGCGCCTTCCACCTCTTGCCCTGGGGAACCTCGGGTCCCTCGGGCTTCTCGGAGTCCTCGCGGGCTGCGCCGTCACCGACGCGGCGCCCGCCCCCCAGGTCTCCTCCTCCACCGACAAACCGGCCGAGCCGCTGATCGACAAGCAGCTCGGCAGCGCGCCCGCCACGCCGCTGGCGCGCGCCGCCGCGCTCGACAAGGCCGTGGCGACGTACTTCGGCGCGCTGGCGACCCAGCGAACCTACATCCAGACCGACAAGCCGCTGTACCAGCCCGGCGAGACGGTGTGGATCCGCGCCGATCTGCGCGCCGCAAGCACCCTGACCGGCGGCACCCCGACGGGGCTGACCCTGCAGCTGGTATCGCCGCGCGGCGCGGTGATCGCGACCAAGCGGGCGCTGGTCCAGAGCGGCGTCGCGCGCAACGACTTCGCGCTGCCGGCCGACCTCGCGGGCGGCGAGTACACGATCCAGCTGGCGTCGGATGCCGGCGCCGCCGACAGCCGCAAGATCATCGTCAATACCTACGAGGCGCCGCGGCTCATGAAGACGCTGGAGCTGCTCCGCAAGGCGTACGGCGAAGGCGACCCCGTGGCGGCCGCGATCGAGGTCAAGCGCACGACCGGCGAGCCGTTCGCCCACCGCGCGCTGACCGCGGTGGTCACGATCGACGACGCCGAGGTCACCCGGTTCGCGCTCAAGACCGATGGCGAGGGCAAGGCGCTCGCCAGGTTCTCGCTGCCGGCCAAGCTCGTGCGCGGCGACGGCCTCCTGACGATCCTCGTCGAGGACGGCGGCGTCACCGAGTCGATCCAGAAGCGCATCCCGATCGTCATGAAGACGCTGTCGCTCGCGGTGTTCCCCGAGGGCGGCGATCTCGTCGAGGGCGTGCCGGGCCGGGTCTACTTCATGGCCAGGACGACGATCGGCAAGCCCGCCGATCTCGATGGCAAGCTGGTCGACGATCGCGGCCGGGCCGTCGCCGAGTTCACGTCGATCCACGACGGCATGGGCCGGTTCGAGCTCACGCCGGAGGCCGGCCGGCGCTACCACGTCGAGGTCACGCGGCCGGCCGGCATCGTGACCCAGGTCGAGGTCCCAGCGGCGCGGCCGGACGGCTGCGTGCTGCGCAGCATCGCGCCGGGCGGCGCCGATCGCCTGCGCATCGCGGCGATCTGCAAGACGGCGCAGCGCCTGCAGGTCGAAGCCACGCTGCGCGACAACCGGCTCGCCGGCGGCGCGTTCGACGTGAAGGCCGGCGCGCCGGCGGTGATCGAGCTGCCGATCGCGCGGACCTCCCAGGGCGCCGTACGCGTCACGCTGTTCTCGGATCACCAGCAGCCGCTCGCCGAGCGCCTCGTCTATCACGGCCGCGGCGCCGACCTGAAGGTCGTGCTGACCGCCGATCGCAAGGCCTACGCGCCGCGCGACCCGGTGAAGCTGCACGTCCACGCGACCGACGCCGCCGGACGGCCGGTCCAGGCCAGCCTCGGGCTCGCCGTGGTCGACGACACCGTGCTGTCGTTCGCCGACGACAAGTCCGCGAGGCTCCTCGCGCATCTCTACCTCGAGCCCGAACTCGGCGCGACCGCCGCCGACCCGATCGAGGAGCCCAACTTCTACTTCTCCGACAAGCCCGAAGCCGCGGCGGCGATGGATGCGCTGCTCGCGACCCGCGGCTATCGCCGGTTCGAGTGGCGGCAGGTGCTGTCCGCCGGAGGTCCCCAATGATGACCACGATGCATGCCACGCTCGTCGCCGTGTTCGCGGTCGCCGCCACCGCCAGCACCGCCCACGCGGCGACCGGCGCGATCGACGGCAGCGTGCTCGATGCCCAGTCCGGGCACCTGGTGCCCGCCGGTTCGATCCGCGTCGACGCCAGCTGCGGGGCGACCCGGCGCGGCGGCGTGGTCGACGGCGCCGGTCACTTCCGGATCACCGCGTTGCCCGAGGGCGCGTGCACGCTGACCACCAGCGGCTCGCTCTACGCGCCCGCCACGATCGACGTGACGGTGACCGCCGACGCGTTCACCACCGTGCTGCTCAACGTGTCGACCAAGGCCTACGCCGAGAAGCTGCGCGCCGAGCAGGCCGACGCGCGCAAGCGCGTGCGGTTCGTCCCACGCGGCGGGATCGCGATGGCCGCGCCGAACGCCGTCAACATGCAGGAGGAGGAGGCGATCGCCGCGCCGATGGCCGTGCCGCCGCCGCCGCCCGCCCCCATGGCGGTGCCCAAGGGCGGCCGCGCCGCGCCGGCGCGCGTGGCCCCCGCGACCCCGCCGCAAAAACCGGCCGCGCAAAGACCGGCGGACCAGGCGCAGGCGCTCGGCAAGCTCGACGCGGCGCGCGCCGCACCGGTGATGATCGCGCGCGAGGAGCGCCGCGCCCAGGTGATGGACAAGAAGATCCGCGCGCGCGAGCCGTTCCTGCCGCAGCCCGACAACGGCTGGGCGATCGTCCGGGTGTTTCCGGTGCCGTCGTACAGCCGCGCCTACGACGGGCCGCGGAGCGACTTCCGCGAGACGATCTACTGGAACCCCACCGTCGAGACCGACGCCCGCGGCGACGCTGACGTGGCGTTCGTGACCTCGGACGCGGTCACCGCGTTCCGCGCCACCGCCGAAGGCTTCACCGCGGCGGGCACGGCGGGCGGCGGGCAGCTCACGTTCCAGTCCAAGCTGCCGCTCACGCTCGATGCCCGCCTGCCGGTCGAGACCACGGCGGGCGATACGGTCCGCCTGCCGGTCACCCTGACCAACGAGACCGACGACGCGCTCGACGCGACGCTGACCGCGCAGTTCGGCGCGGCGTTCCGGCGGACCGGCGGGCCCGCGCCGACGGCGATCCGGCTCGCCCCCAAGGCGAAGCAGACCGTCGTGTTCCCGCTCGACGTGGTCGCGACCGACGGCAACGCCGACGTGGCGATCCAGGTGACGGCGCGCGGCCTGGCCGACGAGATCAAGAAGACGATCCGGATCGTGCCGCGCGGCTTTCCGATCGACGTCGCCGCGGCCGGGACCGCGCGCGGCGGCGCCCCGGTGCGCCACGCGTTCGACCTGGCGGGCGCCCTGCCGGGCTCGATCCGCGCCAGCGTGACGATGTTCCCTTCGCCGGTCGCGGCGCTGACCCAGGGCATGGCCGGCATGATCCGCGAGCCCGGCGGCTGCTTCGAGCAGACCTCGTCGACGAACTACCCCAACATCATGATCCTCGGCTACCTCAACTCGACCGACGCCGCCGATCCGGCGCTGGTCCAGAAGACCCAGGCCGTGCTCGACCACGGCTACAAGCTGCTCACCGGCTACGAGTCCCCGGCCAAGGGCTACGAGTGGTTCGGCAATAACCCGGGCCACGAGGCGCTCACCGCGTACGGCCTCATGGAGTTCGCCGACATGGCCAAGGTCTACGACGTCGATCGCAAGATGGTCGATCGCACGGCCGACTGGCTCATGAGCCGGCGCGATCAGCAGGGCGGCTTCCAGCGCTCGAGCCAGGCGCTCGACTCGTTCGGCCGCGCCGGCCCGACGACGACCAACGCGTACATCATGTGGGCGCTCGCCGAGGCCCACCGCGCCGCCGCGCTCACCCCCGAGCTCGCCGCGCAGAAGGCGCTCGGCAGCCAGACCGCCGATCCGTACCTCCTGGCGCTCGCGGCCAACACGCTCCTGACGACCGCACCCAAGGCCACCGACGGCGCCGCGATGGCACGGCGGCTGTCCACGCTGCAGGCCCAGGACGGCAGCTTCCCGGGCGCCCGGGAATCGATCACGATGTCGGGCGGCGAGTCGCTGACGATCGAGGCGACCGCGCTCGCGGTGCTCGCGCTGATCAAGGCGTCGCCGAGCAACGAGTACGAGGCGCAGATCCGCGCCGGCGCCGACTGGCTCAACAGCAAGCGCGGCGGCTACGGCGCGTGGGGCAACACCCAGGCGACGATCCTCGGGCTCAAGGCGCTGACCGCGTACACCGAGCACGCGCGGCAGATCGCCGCGCCGGGCAGCGCGACCTTGGTGATCAACGGCCGCGACGCTGGCACGATCAAGTTCGACAAAGGCAGGCGCGACGCGCTGGTGTGGAACGACCTCGCGAGCAAGCTCGTGCCGGGCAAGAACACGGTCGAGCTCCGGCTCGACAGCCAGGCCGCCCTGCCCTACGCGATCGCGATCGAGTACCGCTCGGCCCAGCCGGCGACGTCGCCGCGCACCAAGGTCGCCGTGACCACGCAGCTCCTGAAGACGCACGCGAAGATGGGCGACGGCGTGACCTTGCGGGCGCACGTCGAGAACACCACCGGCGCCGGCATCCCGATGACGCTGGCGCGGATCGGCCTGCCCGGCGGCACCGTGTTCCAGACCTGGCAGCTGAAGGAGCTGCGCGACAAGGGCGCGATCGACTTCTACGAGACCCGGCCGCGCGAGGTGATCCTCTACTGGCGCGCCCTGCCGCCATCCGCCAAGAAGGACGTGGATCTCAACCTGCTCGCCCAGGTGCCCGGCACGTACGAGGCGCCGGCCAGCTCGGCCTACCTCTACTACACCGCCGAGGACAAGGCCTGGACCCCGCCGGTCTCCCTCACGATCGACCGCTGACGAGCGCGACGAGACGAAGCCTCGCTCGCAGATGTCGATCGGTCGTGGAGCTTGGCGATGACGTGGTCGTTGCCCCAAGACGCACACGATCAGGTCGGCATGCTGGTTCAGCGCGCGTCACTCGGCCTCGAAGGCGGCGAGCTGGGTCTCGAGCTTCCACTGCAGGCGGGCGCGCTCGCTGGTCGCGAGGAACGCGGCGCAGGCAGCCGGCGGGGCCGAGGCCATACCGCCCGCGCACGGCGCGACGAGCGTGGGCGGGCCCGCCGCGGCCCAGAGGCTGGCGCCGGGGACGAACGCCGCGGTCAGGCTCTGCCGCACGAACGCCTTCAGCTGGGCGTAGCTCACGCCTTGCACCGCGACGGCGCGCGCCAGCTCGCCGGTGAGGCTCGTGCGCGAGATGCCGGGGTCGTCGGTGGCGATCACCACCGGCACGCCGGCGGCGAGGTAGGCGGCGAGCGGATGCGCCGGGCCCGCCACGCCGAGGATCCAGGCGTTGCTGGTGAGGCAGATCTCGACGGTGACGCCCCGCGCGCGCATCTCGGCGAGCAAGTTCGGCGCGCCGCGATCGGCCAGCACGTCGACGCCGTGGCCGATCCGCTCGGCGTGGGCGACCTCGACCGCCTTGCGAATGTGGCCCGCGGTGTCGCCCGTGGTGGGCAGCGCCGAGCTCAGCTCGCCGGCGTGCAGGGCGATCCGTAGCGGGCTCGTGCCGCGGTGGGCCTCGGCGAGCGCCGCGATCATCGCCATGTGGAGATCGTAGTCGGCGACCGCGACGCGGTGATCCTCGGGCGCGACCAGGTTCATGCCCACGACCCGCGGCTCGAGCGCGGCGAGCTCGAACGCCATGAGCAGCTCGGCGAACACCGTGCCACGCGACGCGGTCCGGCTGGCCTGCGCGAGGTAGCGCACGGTGATGGCGCAGGCCGGCGCGGCGCCGGGGACCCCGCAGCGCAGCAGCGCGTGCGCCTGGCGATCGCGATCGACCACGAAGTCGCGCGTGCTCGCGATGAGCGCGACCCACCGCGGATCGGCGTGCAGCGCGCGCTCGTAGGCCGGCAGATCCCGCGGGTCGAGCTCGCCGGCGTCGCGGACGATCGCCGCGAGCGCGGGGCGCGCGGCGCTGATCATCAGCTCGACGTAGATCGCGCCCTCGTCGGCGGCGCGCCGGATCGCCTCGGCGAACATCGCCGGCTCACGCGCCGCCTCGTGCGACACCATGCGGAACTTCGCAAACGCGGTAAAGAAGTGGTCGTGGCCGGTCTCTGCGCCGGGCGCGAAGTCCTTCATCGACCACGCGCGCAAAACCGCGTCGATCCGAGGGTCGCCGCCGGCGGGCAACGGGGCACAGGGCGTGGCATCGCAGGTCGCGGGAGCGACGAGCTTGAGCGCATCGTCGAGCATGAACCCATCCTCGCGGGCCCACGCGAGGTAGCTCTCTGCCCACACCGCGCCGGTCAGGTGGTTGTGCAGATCGCCACCCTTGGGGAAGCCGTGCAGCAGCGCGACGAGCCCGGCGGGATCGCGGCGCACCGCCTCGAGCCGCGCCGCCGCCCGCTGCTCGCACGCCCTCGGATCGCCGCACCGGCTCGCACCAGGCGCCGAGCGCGCACCCCCGGCAGGCGCCTGGCAGGCCGCCACGAGCACCGCGACGCCGAGCACCATCATCGCGCCGCACGCTGCGCGGCAAGCTCGAGATCTCATCCCTGCGATGTAGCGAGCCTGGCGCTCGACCTCAAGCCAGCGCGCCAGCGGGATGCAGCGCGCGGCAGGCAGGTCTCACGCCCGGTGCGACCGGACCAGCGATCAGATCTGGCCGCCGACGACCGCGGGCGATTCGTAGCGCACCACGCGGGCACCGAGCCGATCGATCAGCATGGTGTGGGCCGCGGCCACGTCGATCGCGGCGTGGCCCTCGAACGTGATCAGCACCTTGAAGTCGCGCTCGCTGAACCGCGGGTACGAGCCGATGCGCACCGCCGGAAACGCGGCGACCACGGCGTCGAGATCGCCGGCGATCGCGCCCTCCTCGGCGTCGAGGTAGACCCGGGCGACGGTCATCGGCCGATCGCGGAACCGATCGCGGATATCGATGAACTTGCGGCGGAACAGCGCGGGCACACCGGGCAGGATGTAGACGTTACGGTAGCTGACCACGGGCCAGGTCTGGTCCTCGCCGAACACCATCACCGCGCCCTCCGGGACCTCGGCGAGCCGCAGGTTGGCCGGCGACAGCTTCGCGCCCCAGTGGTCGCGGACCCGATCCTCGAGCGCCCGCTCGCGGACGACGCGCGTGCCAAAGCCCTGCGCGATGCCGGCCATCGTGACGTCGTCGTGGGTCGGCCCGACCCCGCCGGACGTGAACACGTGATCGAACCGCCCCGCGAACTCGGCCACCGTCGCGGCGATCTCATCGATCACGTCGGGGATCACGGTGATGCGCCGCAGCTCGACGCCGAGCGCGCGCAGCTCGCCGATCAGGAACGCGGCGTTCTCGTCCGCGAACTTGCCGGTGAGGATCTCGTCGCCGATGATCACGATGCCGGCGGTGGACACCCGGCTACGATATCACCGGCGCAGCGTGCGAACGACCGCGACGGCGGCCGCAAGCAGGAGGCCCACGCCGCCGAGGCCCAACCAGACCACCGCGCCGCCGCTCGCCGCGGCCCGGGGCACGTCGCCGGCAGGAGGTGGCGACTCCGCCCCGGCAGCGCCCGCCCCGGCGGCGCCCGCCGGCCCGGCCGCGCGACCAGGCGGGCCGCGATCCGCGACCCGGGGCGGAGAGAGCTCGCCGGCCCCATCGCTCCACGCCGTCGTCTCGATCAGCGTGCCGTCGGTGCGAACCGCGGTCACTTCGACGCGATCGCCGGCCACCGTGACCCGCAGGAAGTGAAACGCCCGCTCGAATTTCTTCACCGCCTCGAGGTCGGCGGGGCTGGGCATCGGCCGCCGCGGATACAGCGGCGCGCCGCCGCCGCCGGACACGAAGTAGTGGAGGCCGTTGTGCTCGGCGCGCTCGTAGACGTGGTCGTGGCCGGAGAACACCGCGGTCACCTGGTACTTCTCGAACAGCGGCGTCCAGCGCTCGCGCAGATCGCGGTTGCCGCCGTGCAGCGCGATCGAGAACGGCGGATGGTGCATCACCGCGAACACGTGGCGGACCGCCGGGTCCTGGCGCGCGGCGATGAGCTCGCGCTCGAGCCACGCCGTCTGGTCCGACAGCGCGAAGCTGTACTCGTTGGAGTCGAGCACGAGGAGCCGCGCGCTGGCGTAGCTGAACGCGTAGTAGCGCTCGGTGTCGCCGCCGTTCTCGGGCACCGCGAACAGCGCGCGGTAGCTATCAGCGGTGCGGCCGCGGCCCTGGCGGTCGTGGTTGCCGATCGCCGGGAAGTACACGTTGTCGCGGAGCAGCTGGGCCTCGACGTCGAAGAACTGCTGCCACTCCTCCTCGCGCGAGCCGTCGTCGACCATGTCGCCGGTGCCGACCACGAAGTCGGGCACCTCCTGGGCGACCCGCTCGATCACGCGGTGGTGGGCGTCGAGCCCGCTGCGGGTATCGCCGAGCACGACGAACGAGATCGGCACGTCCGCGCCGACCGCGGGAGCCGTGGTCAGCTCGCCGCGCCAGGTCTGGCCCGAGGTCTCGACGCGGTAGCGGTAGCGGCTCGCCGGCACCAGGCGATCGACCGTGGCCTCGCCGATCCGCGCGGCCACGACGTCGACCGTGCGACGGCCGCCCGGCCCCTCGATCGTCACGCGCGCCGGCGCCGCCTGATCGAGCTGCCACATCACGGTGATCGAGGTCGGCGCCAGGTTCTGGAGGTACGGGCCCTTCAGCATGCGCGGCGCCTCGGCGTGGGCCACGGCGACGGTAGCGCCCAGCGCGACGAGGCATGCGATCCGCACGCGGCGAGAATACCCGCGCCCGATCCCGCGCCCCAAGGATTTTGCCCGCAGGGTCAGGCGCCGCGGTACCGCAGCGACGCCAGCGCACCGACCATGTCGCGCGCGGATTCCTTCGAGTAGCCGAACTTCTCGGTCAGCATCTGCAGCGCCGACTCGGCGCGGGTCCGCGCGTCGGCCGACAGGCTCGACTCGTTGCCCGAGAGCAACTTCACCAGATCGCCCACGCCCTTGGCGATCGTCTTTCTGTGGCGCTCGAAGTACGCGTCGCGCAGCTTGCGCAGGAGGTCGCCGAAGATCTCCGACATCACCGGCTTCTGGCCGCGGTGATCGAGCGACCAAGCGCCGATCTTGGCGATCAGGCCCTGGCGGAAGTCGTCGGGGCGCCCGGTGATCTCCAGCGTGCGCTCGACCTCCTTCATCATGCCCTCATCGGGCTCCTCGGTGCGCCCGGTCTGCGCGTTGCGGACCTTCTCCTTCTTGATCGCGTGCATCACGTGGCTGACGTAGCGGTCGAACACGCGGCCGTACTCGGACTCCTCGACGAGCCCCACCGCGGCGCGGACCTCGTCGTCGATCTTGTCGAACAGCCGGCCGCGCGCGACCTCGACCAGCTTCTTGTGATCGTGGTAGCCGCCGGGCTGGACGTCCTGGCGCAGGAACTCGTACAGGCTGACCTGCTTGGTCAGCTCGATGATCTCGTCGAGCACCGCCATCGGCGAGACGTAGTCGTAGCGGTTGGCGCCGGCCGCCGAGAGCAGCACGCCCTGCATCTCGCGCGGTGAGGCGCCGACCCGGCCCTCGTAGATCGGGTACGTGTCCGACTCGTGCCACAGATCCTTGATGTGGGCGGCGAGCTCGCGCGCGCGGTCGGGCGGCAGCTCGCGCGGCACCTGGCCGGTCGTGTAGAGCTCGGCCTTGTCGAGCGGCGACAGCTTGCCGATCACCTCGGCGAGCGTCGACGGGAACCGCTCGATCTGCGGCTTGCGCATCCGCGACAGCACCGCCCACAGCGCCGCGACGTACGCGGTGTGCGGCGCGATGTGGCGCCGGCCCGCGGCCTCGCGCAGCCGCTCGCTGTACAGCGCCTCCTCGTGGCGGACGTCGAGGATGAACGGCACGCGGATGAGCTCGATCCGGCCCTTGAAGCTCTGGAAGTCAGGGATCTCGCGGAACGCCGCGAGGTGGATATCGTTGCAGCTGCCGATGAACGCCAGATCGAGGAACAGCGTCGTGTTGGTCATCGACAGCGCGGCGCGCTCGACCGTGGTCAGCAGATACTTGTAGTGCTCGAGCGGACGCTTCAGCAGATCGTCGTACTCGATCACGCCGCGGTTGGCGCCGACCAGCTCGCCCCCGTACTCGTGCAGCGAGACCGACTGGAGCGACGGCGGCAGCGAGCTCAACGTGCGATCCGCGGTGACCTGGCGCTCGGTCGCGTCGACCGAGAGCTGCGGCTCGACGGTGACCCAGCCGGTGCGATAGCGGTGCGAGATCTCGAACCGCTCGATCCGGACGTGGCGCAGCACCTGGATGTAATCGCCGTGGTAGCTCGCCAGCAGCGCGTCGTAGATCGCCCGGTTCTTCGGCGACAGCGCGCCCTGGCGCAGGTAGTCGCTGACGTTGAACGCGGCCTTCTTGTCGATCGGCTCGGCGCTGATCAGCTTGTCGATCAAGCGCTGGCGCTCCTCGTTGGGCACCAGCAGCAGCGGGTGATCGCGCAGCTCGTCGCCGAGCCGGGCATCGATCACGTCGTCGGGCAGGTACGCGAACGACTCGAGCGAATCGTGCATGCCCTCGGCGGCGCCGCCAAAGCCGATGCCGCCGCGCGTGTGCTTCTGGGCCGGGAAGATCCACGAGAACCGGTACAGCGCGCCCTCGTCGAGCGTGGAGTAGTTCTCGAGCCCGCGGCCCAGGCACCGGATGAACGTCGACTTCGCCGAGCCGTTGGGCCCGTGCAAGAGGATCAGCTTGTTGGGCCGGCCGTCCTGGACGAAGCTGCGCAGCACGCGGTACACGGCGTTCTGCACCGGCTCCTGGCCGAACAGCTTGTCCTCCCCCTGGGCCCACGGCGCGTCGAACAGGTGGAACCGCCGGATCTCGCCCCACGGGTACTTCACCATCGAGCTGCCGTAGTGGTCGAAGCAATCGACCAGGTACTGGGTCGATGACCGCAGCTGGCGCGTCGGCTCCGAGACCACCAGGTTCAGGTACTCCGCGAACGACATGACGCGGCGGTTGCGCGTGAAGTCGTCGCGCACCGACTGGCCGAGCTCGAGGAGCAGATCCTTGACGACGGAAGAGCCGGAGGAAACCACGGGAGCGAGCGGCGTCTCGACCATCGCTAGGAACCTAGCACGCGCTACTTCGCCGCGACCGCGATCGCGATCGTCTCCTTCTTTGCCAGACACTGGTCACGATCGCACACCGCGAACTTGAAGCTGCCGTTGATGGTGTAGCTGCCGGTGGCGGCCGGCGTCAGCTTGACGGCGAACGCGAGCTGCTTCTCGTCGAGCTGGTCGGCGTCGCCCTTGGGGTTACCGTGCCCGCCTGCCACGAACTCGGCCTTGGGCAGGGCGACGCCGGTCGTCGACGTCAGCGTGAGCTTGATCGGATACTCGGTGTTGACGTGGTACCCGGCGCCCGGCGTGACGGTGATCTTGGCGATCGACTCGGCGCCGGCCTTGGCATCGGCGGGCGGCTCGATCGCCAGCTTGCCCTCCTCGGGCTTGAGCTTGAAGCGCTCGTCCTCTGCCGCGCCGGGCGGCGCCGAAGGCACCGGCGCCGCGTGGCCCATCGCAGGCCCCGCGCCGGCCTGCGGCACCGCGATGACTTCGGGCGATCCCGCCGCGGTCGGCGACGGCGGCGCAGCGATCTTGTCTTGATTGCCGGCGGACTTCGAACACGCGGCGGCGGCGCAGAGGGCGAGCAGGGCCAAGCGGGACATGGCCAGAATGATACCGAATCTTCGAAAGATCGCCACGCGGGTAGGACATGTAGCCCTACCCCGCCGGTGGACTCGCGCGCTACGCTGAAAGGCCGGTGAGGAGAGCGCAGCAGCTCGGTCGCTACCATCTGCTCGATCGCATCGCGTTCGGCGGGATGGCGGAGATCTACCGTGCCAAGACGTTCGACAGCCACGGTCAGCCGCACCTCGTCGCGGTCAAGCGGGTGCTCGCGCACCTCGCCGAGGACGACGACTTCATCCAGATGCTGGTCGACGAGGCCAAGATCGCCAGCACGCTGCGCCACCTCAACATCGCGCGGGTCTACGAGTTCGCGACGGCGCATGGCGAGTACTTCATCGCGATGGAGCACGTCGACGGCAAGGACATGCGCACCGTGCTCGAGCGCTGCCGCGTCAAGAAGAAGCCGATCCCTCCCGAGCACGCGGCCCACGTCGCGGCCGAGGTCGGCGCGGCGCTCCACGCGGCGCACTCCGCGATCGACGCGCGCGGCCGGCCGCTGCGCATCATCCACCGCGACGTCTCGCCGTCGAACATCATCTGCAGCTACGCAGGTGAGGTGAAGCTGTGTGACTTCGGCATCGCCAAGGCCACGCTCTCGAAGGTGACGACCAAGACCGGCGTCATCAAGGGCAAGGTCAAGTACATGAGCCCCGAGCAGGCGCTCGGCCGCAAGCTCGATCACCGCAGCGACGTGTTCTCGCTCGGCTCGTGCCTCTACGAGATGCTGACGCGGATCCCGCCGTTCACCGCGACCAACGAGATGGACCTCTTGATCAAGGTCCGCGACGCCAAGTTCCGGCCGATCAGCGAGGTCGCGCCGGCGGTGCCGCCCGAGCTCGAGGCGATCGCCAACAAATGCCTGACGCGCAGCCGGGCCAACCGCTACCAGACCGCCGCCGAAGCCGAGGCCGACCTGCGCGCGTTCCTGCGCAAGTACATGCCGAACTACTCGCGCAGCCACCTCGGCCGGTTCATCCGCAAGAACTTCGCGGTCGAGATCGAGCGCGAGCTGCGCATGCTCGAGGAGTATGTGCTCGACGCCCAGGTCAGCGAGGATGTCGGCGTCAACCTGATGCGGCCCGACGAGACGTTCGAGCCGCCCGAGGTGCCGTTCCAGCCCAAGCCGACCCAGGTATCGATCGAGCCAGCCCCCGAGGTGGTCAACGACTTCACCGGCGATTCGGCGCACCTCACCGTGCCCCAGGCCGAGCGGCCGCCGAACTTCCACGCCGAGAGCACCGTGATCCTGCACGGCAGCCGAGGCCGCCACACACCGCGTCCGCCCGCCCTGCCGACCAGGTCCGCGGCGCGACCCGGGCCCCCGATCGATCCGCCGACCCTCCCGCTACCGCCGACGGCAGCCGCTCCCCCCGGCAACGCGCGCGCCAGTTCGCAGCCGCCACCGACCCCGCCGCCGCGCCCAGGCTCGGTGCCGCACACCGAGTTCGAGGACGTGCACTCGGCGCCGACGATGATCCTCGACCTCGGCCGGATCCGCGGCCGCCAGGGCTGACCGGGCTACCGCGGCGCCGGATCCGGAAGCGTCGAGAGCAAGGTGGTGCGGTGGGGATGCGCGATCGCCGGCGGTGGGCGCCACCCGTCGCCGCCGTCGCCGCCGTCATCCCCGCCACCGTCATCCCCGCCACCGTCATCCCCGCCGCCGTCATCCCCGCCACCGTCATCC
>Ga0302299_10000070_pt1 | contig 39551 bp, 38 predicted proteins | sample III_Fen_N3_4_FD_198795 | JGI IMG/M metagenome (GOLD analysis project Ga0302299, IMG submission 198795) | Peat permafrost microbial communities from Stordalen Mire near Abisko, Sweden - III_Fen_N3_4 | ecosystem: Environmental > Terrestrial > Soil > Wetlands > Permafrost | place: Sweden: Abisko...
CGACGTCGACGAGTTCATCTGGTGCAAGGCGAAGGAGGAGCGCAAGGCGCGCGTGCTCGAGCAGGCGGGCTACGACATGTCGCTCGACTCGCCCGACTGGGGCTCGATCCAGTACCAGAACGCGAACAACTCGATCCGCGTCACGGACGCCTTCATGGAGGCCGTCGTCGAGGGCAAGGAGTGGAACCTCACAGCCCGCACCGACGGCTCGGTGGTCCGCACGGTCGACGCGCGCAAGCTGCTGAACGACGTCGCCGAGGCGTCCTGGCAGTGCGCCGACCCGGGCGTGCAGTACGACACGACGATCAACGCGTGGCACACGAGCCCGAACACCGGCCGCATCAACGCGTCCAACCCGTGCTCCGAGTACATGCACATCGACGACTCGGCCTGCAACCTCTCCTCGCTCAACCTCATGAAATTCCGCAAGGAGGATGGCGAGTTCGACGTGCCGATGTTCGAGCACGCCGTCGACGTCATGTTCCTCGCGCAGGAGATCATCGTCGGCTACTCCTCGTACCCGACGCCCGAGATCGGCCGCAACGCGCTCAAGTTCCGCCAGCTCGGCCTCGGCTACGCGAACCTCGGCGCCCTGCTGATGGCCCGCGGCCTGCCGTATGACTCCGACCACGGGCGCGCCTACGCGGCCGCGATCACGGCGATCATGACCGGGCGGGCCTACCGGAAGTCGGCCGCGATCGCGAAGCGGATGGGCCCGCACGCCGGCTATGCCGAGAACGCGGCGGCGATGCTCGGCGTGATCTCGAAGCACCGCGCCGCGGTCGGCAACATCCAGCACACCGACTCGGTGCCGGCGGACATGCTGACCGCAGCCCGGCAGGCGTGGGACGAAGCGCTCGACCTGGGCGAGGTGGCCGGTTTCCGCAACGCTCAGGCGACCGTGCTCGCGCCGACCGGGACGATCAGCTTCATGATGGACTGCGACACGACCGGCGTCGAGCCCGACTTCTCGCTCGTGAAGTCGAAGAAGCTCGTCGGCGGCGGCGAGCTCACGATCGTCAACAAGACGGTGCCGATGGCGCTGAACGAGCTCGGCTACGCCACGCGCGAGGTCGAGGAGATCGTCGCCTACATCGACGAGCGCGGCAACGTGATCGGCGCCCCGCACCTGAAGAGCGAGCATTACCCCGTGTTCGACTGCGCCATCGGCGAGCGCGCGATCCACTACATGGGTCACGTGAAGATGATGGGCGCCGTGCAGCCGTTCATCTCGGGAGCGATCTCGAAGACGGTCAACCTGCCCGAGAAGACGACGGTCGACGAGGTCGCGCAACTGCTGATCGAGGCGTGGCAGCTGGGCGTCAAGGCGATCGCGATCTACCGCGACAACTGCAAGGTGGCTCAGCCGCTGTCGGGCTCGAAGGACACCTCCGAGGAGGGCCGGATCGCGCAGATCCACGCGCTCGGCGGCGTCGTCGCGGCTCCCAAGCGCCGCCGGCTGCCGGATGATCGCACCGAGGTCGGCCGCAAGTTTAAGGTCGGCGAGTACGAGGGCTACATCCACGTCGGCCTGTTCGACGACGGCACCCCCGGCGACATCTTCGTGGACATCGCGAAGGAGGGCACGACCCTCGCAGGCCTGATGAACTCGTTCATGATCTCCGTCTCGCTGGGCCTCCAGTACGGGGTGCCGCTCGAGGTGTACGTCTCGAAGTTCAGCCACATGCGCTTCGAGCCGAGCGGGATGACGAACGACGCCGACATCCGGATCGCGAAGTCGATCGTCGACTACATCTTCCGCTGGATGGGGAAGAAGTTCCTCTCCTCCGACCAGCAGGAGGAGGCCGGCATCCTCACGCCCGAGGTGAAGGCGCGGCTCGCCGCGGCCTACGCCGCAGGCGAGGCGGCCGCTCCGTCCACCCACGAGGCGCCGCCGACGGGCCAGACGGCGCTCTTCAACAGCTGGGAAGACGCGGTCGAGTGCTCCAAGTGCGGCGGCCGCATGGTGCGGACGGGCAGCTGCTACACGTGCCGCGACTGCGGCACGAACACCGGCTGCAGCTGATCGATCATCTGATGATGTGAATCGTCATGGCCGTGCCGCGAGATTCGCCAGCTCGTGGCACGGCCTCGTCCTCGGAGGGGTCAGCCCCCACTGAGCTGGACGGTCTCCTCGGGCCGCAGGACGAGCCGGACGTCCACGTTGTCGAGGCCGGCTGCATCGAGGTCGCGGCGAAGCTGGGCGGAGTCCGGCGCCGGCAGCGGCCCTGCCGCCACGACGACCATCTCCGAGAGGTGGGGCTCGACGCGGTCGACCGACCAGCCCGCCGGGCGCGCCCACGCGTCTGCCACGGTCGCCACCCGGTTGGCCGTGTGGGTCACCTGGGCGATCCGGCCGGAGCTCCCGGCGAGCGGCACGGCAATCACGAGCACGAACACGACGACGAGCAGGACCGAAGCCCTGTCTCGCATCGAGCGGCTGTCGGCACGACCGGCCGCGGAGCGGGCGCGGTAGAGGGCCATCACGACGATCCCGCTGAGGAGGATCGCCGCGACGTTCGTGAGGAAGAGGAGGAGCGCGCCGGCCGCCTCCGAGGTCGCACCGGCCTCGAGCGTGATGCCGACCACCGCGAGCGGTGGCACGAGCGAGATCGCGATTGCGACACCCGGGAGCGTGTCGGAGACGTCGGAGCGCACGAGCGCGAACGCCCCCACGGCGCCCGTGGCGAGTGCAGCGACTAGGTCGATGAACCGCGGGCTGATCCGGCCCGCCACCTGGGAGCTCGTCGCCGAGACGATGTCGTAGCTGACGGTGAGGCCGACGACGTACCCGACCGCGACGACGGCGGCCGCGCCGGCGACGACGAGCCCGAGGCAGCGGGCGAGGTTCGCCCCGTCGCTCGTCGTGATCGAGAGCACCATGCCGAGGATCGGGGTCATCAGCGGCGCCACGATCATGGCGCCGATCACGGTGGCGGTCGAGTCCGTGACGATGCCCGCGGACGCGATCACGGCTGCGAGGGTGAGCAGCGCCCAGAAGCGCGAGAGCTTCCGCCCGAGGTCGGGGCCGTCGAAGAACAGCTGCTCCCGCATGCGGGCGATGTCGGACACTGCGATCCCCCGGGGCATCGTGTCCCGTTTCGCCGTGCGCGCTCGTTCGCCTCCGTCCCCGGCGACCGCGGCAGGCAGTGCATCGGGCCGTCCGAAAGGACGGCCCGATGCGTTGCGCGTGATTCTCGAGCCTGCCGTCAGTCGTGCTCGTTCCCGGCGTGGAGCGTCCCGCTTTCGCGCTCGGGCAGCAGCATGTGGTCGGGGTCGAGGTCGTACGTCCAGGGGAGGCCGGAGTTCTTCCAGCCGTTCTTCATCCGCAGGCCGTCGAAGACGCTCTCCGGGTCGGAGACTCGACCCCCCTCCATCCCGTCCAGGACGTTGTACGCGTTCGTGAACCCGGCGGAGGCGAGCATGTCGCCGGAATGGCCGGCATGGCCACCGGCTGCGCATCGCTCGTCCACGGTGGAGAGGCGCCGTCCTACGTCGCCGACGTCCTCCCCGGCCTCGTCGGGCTCGGGCTCGCGGCCCCGCTCGTGTTCGTCTCCAGCTCGGCGCTCGTGCTCCAGTGAGTCCGGGCGGACGAGGCAGGGCTCGCAGCGGGGATCCTCGGCGCCTCCCAGTGGCTCGGCGGCTCGCTCGGGGTGGCCGCCGTCTCGGCGCTACTCGTCGCGTTCGGGGACGAAGGCCCGACAGGCATTCGTGCGGGGTTCGGGCTCTGCGCCGCGGCGGCCGCCGCCGCGGCAGTGCTCGCGGCTCGCGCCTCGCGCGGGCGGCCTCCTGCCTGCCGCATCGCCGTCACCACGGAGGGTCGGGCGCCCGCGCGCCCGTGAACCGGCCCCGTTACGCGACCGCCCGGCTCGAGTGGATCCTGGCTCCGATCTCGCGGGTGAGATCGAGCAGGAGCTGCAGGTGCGAGGCCTCGGTGCGGAAGCCGACGATGCAGCTGCGGATCGCCGTGCGGCCGTGCACGAGCGCGTTGGACGGGAAGACGCGGCCGTCGAGCTGCAGCTCCGTCATCACCCGGGTGTTGAGCCGGTCGAGGTAGCCCTCGTCGGTCATGCCCTCGGGCCGATAGCGGAAGCAGCAGATCGAAAGCGACGGCGGGCACGCCAGCTCGAGCTCGGGCGTCGCCTCGACGCGGCCGGCGAGCCAGCTCGTCAGAGCGACGTCGTGCTCGATCCGCCGGGCGAATGCGGCGCGGCCGTGGGCGAGCAGCGCCACCCACACCCGCAGGGCGCCAAACGAGCGGCTCAGCTGGAGCCCCTCGAAGCCGAGGTCGAGGCCCCGGTCGGCGACTTCTCTGTCCTGCTCCACGTAGGCGGCGTGAGCGCTGAACGACCGGTTCAGCATCGACGGGTCGCGGACGAGCACGAAGGCGCTCACCGCGGGCGCATAGAGCCACTTGTGCGCGTCGAAGGTGATCGAGTCGGCCCGCTCGATCCCGCGCAGAAGCGGCCGGAGCGTGTCGGAGAGGGCGACGGCGCCGCCGTAGGCAGCATCGACGTGCAGCCAGGCGCCGACGCGCTCGGCCACGTCTGCAATCTCGTCGATCGGGTCGATCGCGCCCGTCCCCGTCGTGCCGGCCGTGGCGATGATTGCCGCCGGCCGCGCACTCGCATCGAGGTCGGCCCGGATCAGCCGCTCGAGGTCGTCGACGCGCATCGCGAGGTGCTCGTCGACGGCCACCTTGCGCACTGCCGCCTCCCCGAGCCCGAGGACGTCGGCTGCCCGGTCGACGGTGAAGTGCGTCTCGGTGGTGGCGTAGAACGTGAGCGGCGGGCGACCCGCCACACCGCTGAGCCGGATCGACTCGTCGGCATGGTCGCGGGCGAGCTTGAGCGCCGACAGGTTGGCGAGCGAGCCGCCGCTCACGAGCTGCCCGCCGGATCCAGGCGGCAGCCCGAAGCGCCCACAGAGCCAGCGCACGAGCTGCAGCTCGACCTCGGTCGCGGCCGGCGAGAGCATCCACCCGCCGACGTTCGGGTTCAGCCCCGAGGCGAGCACGTCGACGAGCGCGCCGGGAACGGTCCCCGCACCCGAGATGTAGGCGAGGAAGCCCCCGCTTCCCGGCCGCAGAGAGTGGTCGAGGATCGCCTGCAGGTGCGCCAGCAGCGCCTCGTCGCCGAGCGGCTCCTCGGGTACCTCGGCCGCAATCGCCGCCCGCACGCCTGCGGTCGTCACCTGCGGGCTCGCAGGTCCGTCGGCGATCTCGGACAGCAGGCCGGCGTAGAGATCGAGGATCCGGTCGCCGAACGCGCGTGCCCGCTCGGGCGCCCAGTCGAGGTCGGGAACGGCAGGTGGAATGTCGGCTTCCATGACCGCTGGAGCGTAACGAGGGCGCTCGCGACGTGGGAGAATGGTGTCTGATGCCGGGACGGGACGAGCGAAACGGGCGCGGCCGTGCCGACGTGATCGTGATCGGTGCGGGCCTCGCCGGGCTCGCCGCCACCGCGGAGCTCGCCGCCGCCGGGCGCCGCGTGATCCTCGTCGACCAGGAGCCGGAGCAGTCGCTCGGCGGGCAGGCGTTCTGGTCGTTCGGCGGCCTCTTCCTCGTCGACAGCCCGGAGCAGCGCCGCATGCGGATCCGGGACTCGCACGAGCTGGCCTGGCAGGACTGGCTCGGCACGGCAGGGTTCGACCGCCCCGAGGACGAGTGGCCGCGGCGCTGGGCCGAGGCGTATGTCGACTGGGCGGCCGGCGAGAAGCGATCGTGGTTGCACGGGAAAGGGATCCGCTTCCTCCCGAACGTCGGCTGGGCCGAGCGCGGCGGCGGAATCGCGAACGGCCCCGGCAACTCTGTGCCGCGCTTCCACGTCACCTGGGGTACGGGGCCCGGCCTGATCGAGCCGTTCGTGGCCGAGGTGCGCGAGGCGGAGCGCAGAGGGCTCGTCGAGCTTCGCTTCCGCCATCGGGTCGACCGGCTCACGGTGACGAACGGCGCGGTCGACGGCGTCGCGGGGACCGTGCTCGCGCCCGACGGCTGCGAGCGCGGCCGCTCCAGCTCGCGCGATGCGACGGGCGCGTTCGAGCTCGACGCCGGGGCGGTCGTCGTCAGCTCCGGAGGGATCGGCGGCAACCCCGAGCTCGTGCGCCGCAGCTGGCCCGAGCGCCTCGGCAGCCCGCCGACCACCATGCTCTGCGGCGTCCCCGCCCACGTCGACGGCCGCATGATCGGGATCGCGCAGGACGCGGGCGCGAGCGTGATCAACCCCGACCGGATGTGGCACTACACCGAGGGGATCGAGAACTGGGCCCCCATCTGGCCGCTGCACGGGATCCGGATCCTGCCCGGGCCGTCGTCCCTCTGGCTCGATGCGACGGGCGGACGCCTGCCTCCTCCGCTCTTCCCGGGTTTCGACACGCTCGGCACCCTGCAGCACATCATGGGCACCGGCCACGAGCACACCTGGTTCGTGCTCACGCAGAGGATCGTCGAGAAGGAGTTCGCCCTCTCGGGCTCGGAGCAGAACCCCGACATCACGAGCAGGTCCGTGCGCGAGGTGTTGCGGGCACGCCTCGCAAAGGGCGCGCCCGCGCCGGTGGAGGCGTTCAAGCGCCACGGAGCCGACTTCGTCGTGGCGACCGACCTCCGCTCCCTCGTGAAGGGAATGAACGACCTCACCGAGACACCCCTGCTCTCCTTCGAGCAGGTCGAGCGCGAGGTCCTCGCGCGCGACAACGAGGTGGCGAACGCCTACTCGAAGGACCTACAGATGGTGGCCGTACGCGGGGCGCGCGCGTACCTCGTCGATCGCATCACGCGCATTGCCGCGCCGCACCGCCTGCTCGACCCGAAGGCCGGGCCGCTGATCGCGGTGCGGCTCCATCTCCTCACCCGCAAGACGCTCGGCGGCCTGCAGACCGACCTCTCGAGCCGTGTGCTCGCCGCCGACGGCACCCCGTTGCCCGGCCTGTACGCCGCCGGGGAGGCCGCCGGCTTCGGCGGCGGAGGGATGCACGGGTACCGCTCGCTCGAGGGCACGTTCCTGGGTGGCTGCCTCTTCTCGGGCCGGATCGCGGGCCGCGCGGCCGCCGCAGCAACGGCCTGAGCCGTCGCCCCGACGGCGATGCACGTTTGTGAAGGCTCGCGACGTGCAGAATGGACCCGTGAGCCCGCAGAGCCAGACCTCGGCTGGCAGCCAGGCGCTCGTCCGCAACGAATCGCTCCGCCGGGGCCTCCTCGTGCTGCGCGCGCTGGCGGCGGCCGGCGCCCCGATCACGGCAGCGGAGCTGGCGCGCCAGACCGGCATCCCGGGCCCGACCGTGGCGCGGCTGCTCGTGACGCTGGAGGACGAGACGATGGCCGTGCGCGACGCGGGCGGCGGCTGGCGCCCTGGAACGGGGATCGCCGAGCTGGCCGGGGCCGACGGAGGCATCGCCGCAGTCGTGGCGGCCGCAGGCGATGTGCTCCGCGAGCTCGCGAACGACACAGGCGAGACGGCGCTGCTCTCGCGCGTCCGCCTGCCCGATGTCTCGGAGGTGCTGGCGCAGGAGCACGCCGACCGGCTGCTCGGTGCCACCGACTGGGTCGGCCGCACTTTCGACGCCCATCGCTCCGTGGCCGGGTGGGTGGTCGCCGCGGAGCTCGGCGCCGACGCCGTCGAGGGCATGGGCGGGGACGACCGCGACGAGCGGGAGCGCTGGATGGCAGACGTCGAGGCGACGCGCGCCCGCGGCTACGCACTCGACGTCGGCGGGCTCGAGGACGGGCTGACCTCGGTCGCCGTCATCCTGCGGGCAGGTGTGCCGGGGCTCGCCGTCGGCATGGCCGGGCCCTCCGCGCGGCTGACGCCGAAGCGGGCCGAGCGCATGATCCCGCGACTGCGAAACGCGGCGCGCGAGCTCGCTCTACTCACTGAATGACTTGCACATCGTTCACCTAGTGAGTACCCTACGCACATGGCAACGGTCGAGCGTCGTGAGCACGAGCCCTTTCTCGAGGTTCCGCTTGCCGACGTGAGCGACGGGGGCATCGAGGCCCTCGTCCCCGCGCACGACGACCTGCTTTCCCCCTCCGAGTGCGAGACGCTCGCCCGCGAGATCGCGTCGCGCGGCCTCTGGGAGGGCGTCGCGCTGACGCCGACCGAGTCGCACACGCGTGCGTACGCGCTCCTCTACGAGGACGAGCGGATGGAGATGTGGCTGCTCTCGTGGCTGCCGCATCACTCGACCGGCTTTCACGACCACGGCGAGTCGAGCGTCGGCTTCTGCGTCGCGCAGGGCACCCTCACCGAGCAGTACCTCCGCTTCGCCGATCCGCCGCGCGCCGAGACGCTCGTCGTCGGCGACAGCCGCGCGGCCGGTAGCGACTACATCCACTGCCTCGAGTGGGAGACCGGCGAGCCGGCCCTCTCCGTGCACGTCTACTCGCCTCCGCTCGCAGTCGTCGGCCAGTACCGCTACGACGACCACGGGATCCTGCACCGGCACTCCCAGCCGGGCCGCGACGAGCTCACCCGAGACTGATCCGCTCTTTCAGCGGTGGGCGGATGCCGCGGGGCGAGAGGACGCGGCGCAGACCACGGGCGACGGCCGCGGGGACGAACCAACGGTGAACGTCCGGCAGTCGTGGGCGACTGGGTGTGGTGGGGCGCCGTGCCTCAGGGAACATTGCCGAACTGTGAGTGCGTGGGCGCCTCGTCGCGGCAGGAGTAGGCTGAAGCCATGCTCGCACGTCTGTTGAGAAAGCTTGGCGCCCGCGACTCCCAGGGTGAGCCTGATCATGCGTTGAGCGCGGAGGAGCGGAGTCAGGTTCCGTACGACCCGCCGCTGATCGCGCGCGTGCGTGATGCACATCAGGATGAGTTTCCGGATCGGGCGAATCGGAAGCGCGATCGGGTCTAGCACCGCGAAGCACGACGTGTTCGAGGGCCGGCAAGACCGGGTGGGTCGGTCAGATAGCCCCTGACCACGCGGCGTGATTAGCTCGGCGAGGCGCTCAGCCCGGCCGACCGCCCCAGCTGAAGGCGTGGTGCGACACGGCGGTCCGCGGTCCGATCTGACAGCTTCCGGCGATCAGCTTCCCGTTGGCGTCCGGGTTCGCGTAGCAGGTGTAACCCTTCGGACCGCCCGTAATCGGATAGCTGTGACCGACGACTTTCCCGGCGAGCTTCGTGCTCGAGAGCTTGATCGCATACTGCTTCGCGATCTCGCAGCTGACGCCGTTCGCCTGCACCCCGTACTTGTTCCCCGAGATCTTTCCCCCTGTCCCCGGGAAGACCCACTTGGCGCCGACGACGGTCCCGCAGATCGAGATCCCCTCCGCCCGGTCGCCAGCGGCGAGCGCGGATGAGGCGACGGCGGCCGAAATCGTGATCGAGAGAACAACGAGCAAGCACTTCATGCCTGACCCCTTCACAGTCGGAGAACTCATGCGGAGTAACTCGACTCGAACCCTGGAGCCGACAAGGCAGAGGCTACACCCGATCCAGAACGACGCCAAGCGATCGCTCGACGTTCCTCCCGCCATGTGACACTCGTGAACTCGATGTCAGTCGGGTCTGGTGATGGCGCCTGATCGACGGCGCCGACTCGGGTTGGCCGCGGCTGACGCTCTTCTTACTCGTCGCCCCGGAGGATTGACCTGCCGGCACCAGCGCACGCCGGCGGCGCGTGCCTACCGGATCTAGTGCTCCCGTGCTCGAAGGGTGCCGGTGGCAACGCCGTCGATCGACCGGGCGGAGAGCAGGATGGCCGCCACCAGGCAGGCTGCCCCGAACAGAAACACGAGCGCCCGCAGGAGCGAGAGCATGCCGAGTGGGGCGGGCAGGATCGCGACGAGCGTGAAGGCAACGAGGGCGAAGAGCAGTGAGACCAGAACAGAGCGCATCGAAAACAGGACTCCTCTCGGAACTCCAGGGCGAGCGGGGAGAGCGGACGCGCCCTCCCTCACTCGTCAGGCTGCCGGTCCCGAGACGCGTAGGCATCCGCGAGCCCGCTGAGTCCACTGCCGCAGACTACGGAGCCGGAGCCCAGCCGGGCATCGCGGTGATCGAACTCCTGCGGGCCGGTTGCCCTCGAGGCACGGCTGCACCGGAAACCGTCCGCCCGCGAAGCGGGGCCGCTGTGCAGCAAGCATGCGTGGGCTTGCTGCAACGACCAGCTCGACTCTCACGATGCAGCAAGCCTCACCCGTCGCCCTGCGATCGCTCGATCTCGCGCTGGATGTCCGCCTCGCTGATCGGCCGGTGCAGGCTCGCCGGCCAGCGGCCGAACGCGCGCCACGCGTCGATCGCGAGGAGGAAGCCCCAGATCACCGAGACCCAGGCGGGCCACGGTATGAAGCCGTCCGCGGACCGGTCGGTCAGTCCCCAGATCAGCCAGAGGACGCCGTTCACCGTCACGTATGCGACGGCGTCCTCGACGAACTTGCGCTTCCTCTTGAGACTGGCGATCGCGGCGTTGCGTCGTTCCGCATCCGCCTGGACGGTGGGATCTCCACTCGAATCCCCGGGGCGTGGGGGTGAGATCGTCGCGCTCATTGCACGCTCCCTCCATGTCGCTTCGCCTCTCAGTGTCGATCCAAACCACCGGCAATCCATCGTGGCGGGCGCTGAGCCCGTTGCCACGATGTACGGACGTCCCGGTCGCCGTGCCCAGCGGCGCAGACGCCGGTGAAGCAGATCTCGCCGCCCCCCATTGCCGCGTGCATGTCACCGACCGCGAACATCCCGCCCGGCTGGCGCACGGGGAAGAAGATGCGGGCGCCCTTGCCGTGCCCGTGGTCGTCGAGGTTGTCGCCGTGCTGCCCTGCCTGCCCGGTCGCGAGCTCCTCCCGCGCCGTCGCGACACCGACGCCGCCGACCATCGGCATGGCCGGGAAGGAGAAGCGGTCGTTCGTCTTCACGATCCCGTCCCGCACCTGGAACAGTCGCGTCAGCGGCGCCTGCACGAGGTGGTCGAGCTGCCCGAACCCGGGAATCAGCGTCGCGACGCCCAACTCGACCGGCCGCACGTCGAGGATCTCCGCCACGAGCGAGTCGCCCGGCTCGGCGCCGCGGACGGCCACCGGGCCGGTCGCGCTGTTGGTCCGGCCCCGTCTCGCACACCGTAGTACGGTCGGCCGATGCTCTACGACCTCCCGAGCCACGAGCCGCTGACCGAGCGTCCGTGGGACGAGGACCGCGCCCGGGCGGCGATTGCCGCGATCGTCGCCGACACGGAAGGCGCGTTCGACGCAGACGAGCTGTGGCCGGCGCATCCCGTCGACCTGACCGATGGCCCGCTGTCGAGGGTGTCGACGATCTACCTCGGGGCGGCGGGTGTGGTCTGGGCGCTCCATCGGCTGGAGCGGTCCGGCCTGGCCGACCTGCGCCGTGACTGGGCACCCATCGCGGCAGGGCTCTACGAGCACTACCTGGCCGAGCCGGACTTCCAGGACACGGTCGAGGGCACCGTCCCGTCGCTGTGGATGGGTGAGGCCGGGATCCTCGTCGTCGCGCACACGCTCGCCCCGGCCACGTGGCAGGAGGAGCGGCTGCTCGCGGCGGTGCGCGCGAACGCGGGGAACCCCTCCTGGGAGCTGATGTGGGGGTCGCCCGGGACGATGATCGCGGCGCGTGTGCTCCACGAGCGAACCGGAGCCGCGCAGTGGGCCGATGCGTGGACGGCCTCAGCCGAACGGTTGCTCGAGGAGTGGCGGGGGAAGGTCTGGCAGCAGGAGCTCTACGGGCAGCCGGCGGAGTACCTCGGGCCGGCGCACGGTTTCGCCGGCAACGTCCTCGCGCTCGCCCAGGGCGGTCTGCTCGATCCCGCGCGGCGGGTCGAGCTCGAGCGCCGCACGATCGAGACGCTGCTGACGTACGCGACACGCGAGGACGGTCTCTGCCAGTGGCCGCCGGCGACGCAGCCATCGCGAAAGCCGCAGCCGCTGCGGACACAGTGGTGCCACGGCGCGCCGGGGATCGTCGCCTCGCTCGCCTCTCTCGCCCCGCGCGACGGGCAGCTGACCGAGCTACTGGTCGAGGGCGGCGAGCTGACCTGGCAGGCCGGCCCGCTGAAGAAGGGCGGCGGCCTCTGCCACGGCACGGCCGGCAACGGGTACGCGTTCCTGAAGCTGTTCGAGCGCACGGGCGACGAGCTCTGGCTCGACCGCGCCCGCCGGTTCGCGATGCACGCGCTCGAGCAGGTCGAGGCCGCCAACGCGGGGGACGGCCGCGGCCGGCACAACGTCTGGACGGGTGACCTCGGGCCCGCCCTCTACGCGCGGAGCTGCCTCGAGGCCTCGGCAGCCGTGCCGACCCTGGACGAGCTCTAGTCCGCAGTGGCCACACCGCACGAGCTCGAGACCGAGCGCCTGCGCCTCGTGCCGCTGACCACGGCGCACGCGGATGAGATGGCGCCGTTGCTGGACGACCCCGCCCTGCACACGTACGTCGGCGGCGCTCCCGTCTCGCTCGAGGAGCTGCGGGAGCGCTACGCCCGTCAGGCGCGCGGCCGCTCGCCCGACCGGCGCGAGCGCTGGCTCAACTGGATCGTTCGCGAGCGCACGTCGGGCGCGGCCGTGGGGTACGTCCAGGCGACGATCGACGAGGAGCAGCGCGCGGCGCAGGTCGCCTGGGTGATCGGGTCGGGGTACCAGGGCCGTGGCTACGCCGCCGAGGCCGCCGCGGCAATGGTCGCCCGGCTCGCCGACGACGGCATCCGGGCGATCGTCGCGCACATCCATCCCGACCACGCGGCCTCGGCCGGGGTCGCGCGCGCGATCGGCCTCAGCCCCACCTCCGTGGTCGTCGACGGCGAGGTGCGGTGGGAGAGGTCGCTCGGATGAGCACGCGAGGGTCGCGAGGCGTCTAGCTCCCGAACCACCGCTGCAGGCGATCCGTCTCGAAGGCCCGCTTCTCGGCCGCCTGCGCGGCGCTCGGCCCCTCGATCGAGACGACCGGCTCGGGCTCCGCGTACCAGTCGCCCTCGACCAGGGCACCTGTGCCTTCGCCGACCTCGACCGGGCAGAAGCCGCGGCCGTCGAACGGCGCCGGAGGCTCCTCGCCGCGCAGCCCGGCCGCGATCGCCCGGGCGACGCGCAGGCCCTGATACTCGGCCATCACGCCGGCCTTCGGCAGCGGCAGCCCGTTCGCAAGGGGGATCAGGGTGACGTCGCCGACCGCGAAGATGCCCTCGTGGGCGGTCGAGAGCGTCTGCCGGTCGACGCCGATCCAGCCGTGCGGGGCGAGGAGCCTGCTGTCGGCGACGGCGGCGGGCGGGCGGTGCGGAGGCACGGCGATCAGCAGATCGAACGGCTCGGTGCCACCGTCGGCGAGCACGACGTGGTCCGGCTCGACGCGCTCGGCCTTGCTCGAGATCCTCCGTGAGATCCCGCGCTCGGCCAGCCTGTCGGCCATCCACTCCGAGCCCGCCCAGCCCGCGTTCGGCATCAGCATCGGCTGCAGCGTCACGACCGCGAGGTCGGTGCGGTCGCGCAGCCCGCAGCCGCGAAGGTGCCCGTCGAGATGGAACGCGCACTCGTACGGTGCCGGCGGGCACGGGTACGGCGCGCCCGCGATCAGGATCAGGATGCGGCCGCCGTCGAAGCGCCCGAGCGCCTCGGCCGCCGCCGGCACGCCCGTGAAGGCCCAGACGTCGTGCCCGTGCTCGGCGAGCCCCGGCACGAGATCGGGACGGGATACTGCACCGAGCCCGATTACGAGGTGGTCGCCGTCGAGACGGCCGCCCGTCGTCTCCGCGGCACGTGCGACGGGATCGATTGCGGTGATCTCCTCCTGGAGCACGGTGATCCCGTGCCGGGCGAGCAGCGAACGCGCCCTGCTGCCCTCCTCGATCGTCCCGATCCCGACGAGCTCCCACAACTTCCTGAGCCCCATTCGGAAGGCGGGGCTCCGGTCGACGAGGGTGACCTCGTGCTCGTCGCCCAGCAGCCGCTTCAGCTCGACCGCTGCGGCGATGCCGCCGAAGCCACCGCCGAGAATCAGCGTGCGCCCGGTCACGCGGCGTGGGTGCCCGCAGCGCGGTCGAGCTCGAGCTGCCGCAGCTCGATCCTCCGGATCTTCCCCGTCAGGGTCTTCGGCAGGTCCGGCACGAACTCGATCAGACGCGGATAGGCGTAGGCCGAGAGCCGCTCGCGCACGAACTTCTTGATCTCGGCCGCCAGCTCGTCCGAGGGCGCGTAGCCGTCGGCCAGCACGATGAACGCCTTGACGACGTTGCCGCGCAGCTCGTCCGGCGCGGCGACGGCCGCCGCCTCACGCACGGCCGCGTGCTCGAGGCAGGCCGACTCGACCTCGAAGGGCCCGATCCGGTAGCCGGCAGCGATGATCACGTCGTCGGCCCGGCCGACGTACCAGTAGTAGCCGTCCTCGTCCTCGACCGCCGCGTCCTTCGTGTGGAACCAGTCGCCGCCGAACGTCTCCCTGCTCGCCTCATCGTTCCGCCAGTAGCCGAGCGGGTAATGCGGGTTCGAGCGCGCCCGCAGGCAGATCTCGCCGCGCTCTCCCTGCGCCACCGGCTGTTCGTCCTCGTCCAGGATCGCGACGGCCCAGCCGGGCATCGGCCGGCCCATCGAGCCCTCCCGCACGTCCATGAACGGGAAGTTCGCGACGAGCGGGTACGACTCGGTGAGGCCGTAGAAGTCGAGCACGGTGAGGCCGTACTGCTGGCGGAACCAGCGGATCGCCTCCGGGTTGAGCGGCTCGCCGGCCGAGCAGACGCGGCGGAAGGCCTGCGGGTACCGGGTGCCCGCATCGTCGATCGCCATCATCGACCGCATCGCCGTCGGCGTCGTGAAGACGTTCGTGACCGCGTGTCGGCTCAGGAACGCGAGCTGCTCGTGCGGGTCGAAGCCCGCCTTGCGGCGGTAGACGCACTGCACGGCGCCGAGACGCCAGGGGCCGAGGAGCGGCGAGATCCCCGCAGCCCACGCCCACTCGCCCATGCCGTGGAAGCGCTCCCCGTCCTGCACCTCGTGGCAGTACGTGAACTCCTCGTGGCCGAGGATGTAGCGGTGCGCGTGGACGATCCCCTTCGCGAGCCCGGTCGTGCCGGACGTGTAGTAGAGCTGGGCCGGGTCGTCGGCCGAGGTGTCGACGCAGACGTGCTCTGTCGAGGCGCCGAGCAGCGTCTCATCGTCGAGCACGAGCGTGTCAGGCGCCCAGGGCCGGTCGAAGCGGGGGGCGTTCGCGGCGTCGGTGACGAGGAGCCGGGCGCCCGAGTCCGTGAGCCGGTGCTCGATCCCGTCGTCGCCGTAGAGGACGGACATCGACAGCAGGATCGCGCCGAGCTTCCAGGTGCCGAAGAAGATCGCGGCCGCCTCGGGCGTCGGCGGCAGCACGACGGCGACCCGGTCACCGCGCTCGACGCCGCGGGCGGCGAGCGCGTGGGCCGCCCGGTTCGCCAGATCCTGCAGCTCTCCCCACGTCAGCTCGCGGGCGGAGCCGTCGTAGCTCTCCCAGATCATCGCCGGCTTGTCACGCGGGTGCTTGTCGCAGACGTCGGCGGCGATGTTGTAGCGCTCGGGCACCACCCAGCGGTGGGACGCACACAGCTCCTCGTAGCTCGAGCCGGACATGGCCCGGATCATCTCACGCGCGCGGGGCGTAAGGGTTCCGTGAAGGTGACCAACACCGCGCGCGAACGCGCGTCTCTTCTGGCATGGGAGAGAAGCGCGACACGGCGGCGGGCGAGGTGGTGTACCTGCTCGCGGAGCTCCCCTCCGCGGGAGAGGGCATCGTGCACGAGATCGGCGCGCGCGCCCGGGTGCTGAACGCGGTAGGTGATCGGCTGACCCTTGCGATCGATTGTGGCGGTCGTGAGGACGTAGTCACCTGCCGGCGCGGCCTCGTGGCGCAGGCGCAGCGTTCTCTGGCGGCCCGCCGCCGTGTCCTGCGCTCGACCCATCCGTCCGCCGCGTAGCCGACAGCCGACAGGGGTGAGGCTTCGGCCTCACCTCGCCCACGGACCTATTCGGGGCGGTGGCAGACCGCCTCGACGTTGTTGCCGTCCGGGTCGTAGACGAACGCGCCGTAGTACGACGGGTGATAGTGCGGGCGCAGCCCCGGGCGGCCGTTGTCCCTGCCGCCGGCCGCGAGCGCCGCCTCGTAGAAAGCGTCGACCGTGGCCCGGTCCGGGCTCGAGAACGCGACGTGGACCGGGCCGGATTGCTCGCGGTCCGCGACCCAGAACCAGGGCTTGCCGTCCGCGCCGAAGCCGGCGCCGTGAGGCATCGCCATCACGACCTCCATCCCGAGCGGTGCGAGCGCCCGCTCGTAGAAGGCCCTGCTCGTCTCGATGTCGTCGACACCGAGGATGATGTGGTCGATCATCGCCTCCACTCCCTTTCCCGCATCTTCGCGACAGCTCGTCTCACGCTCAGTCTCGCCCGCTTCGTGCCCACCGGCATCGGTAGTCCGGTACGAGCGGTGTCCGTACTCCCCCACGGGCAAGCCGTCGGCTAGGCTTGTTTGCGCACTCAATTACCACCATGGAACTCGGCCTCTACACCTTCGCGGAGCTCACACCCGACCCGGCCACGGGGCGGGCGATCTCGCCCGAGCAGCGCCTCCGCAACATGCTCGAGGAGGCCGCGCTCGCGGACGAGGTGGGGCTCGACGTCTTCGCGATCGGCGAGCACCACCGGCCCGACTTCGCCGTCTCGGCGCCGGCCGTCGCGCTCGCCGCGGTCGCCGCGACGACCAGCCGGCTCAGGCTCACGAGCGCGGTGACGGTGCTCAGCTCGGAGGATCCGGTCCGCGTCTTCCAGCAGTACGCGACGCTCGACCTCGTCTCCGGCGGGCGCGCCGAGATCATGGCCGGCCGCGGCTCGTTCATCGAGTCGTTCCCCCTCTTCGGTCACGACCTCGGCGAGTACGACGCGCTCTTCGCCGAGAAGCTCGAGCTGCTCCTGCGCCTGCGCGCGTCCGAGCACGTCACGTGGAGCGGCCGCCGCCGTGCCCCGCTCGACGGCATCGGTGTCTATCCCCGCCCGGTGCAGGACCCGCTCCCGCTCTGGATCGCCGTCGGCGGCAACCCGTCCTCCGCCGTCCGCGCAGGCATGCTCGGACTCCCGATGGCGCTCGCGATCATCGGCGGCATGCCGGAGCGGTTCGCGCCCTTCGCCGAGATCCACCGCCGTGCCGCGGCGGAGAGCGACCAGGACGCGCCACGGCTCAGCATCAACTCGCACGGGCTGATCGCGGACACATGGGAGGAGGCGGTCGAGGGCTCATGGCCGCAGTTCAACGCGATGTTCACCCAGATCGGGCGCGAGCGCGGCTGGCCGCCGATGTCCCGCGAGGACTTCGAGGCCTCGACAGCGCTCCGAGGGGCGAACGTGGTCGGCAGCCCGGAGCAGGTCGTGGAGAAGATCCTCTTCCAGCACGAGATCTTCGGGCACGACCGCGTCCTCGTCTACATGAGCAGTCTCGATCACGCGAAGACGATGCGCTCGATCGAGCTGTACGGCACCGAGGTCGCGCCCGCGGTGCGGGCCGAGGTGGCGCGGCGGGAATCACGTACGGTTCGCGCGTGACCGTTGTCGTCGAGCGAACCTGCCCCTGGGCCTACGACTCGGCCGCCACGTCGACGGGCTCGTCGATGCCTACCAGGGGCCGGCCGAGCTCCCGCAGGCGGTGGCCGGCGGGCAGATCTCGTGCGCGGAGGAGGTGAGGCGCTGCTGACCGCGCAGGTCCGGGTCTCAGACCCCCTCGCCGCGCACCCCTAGGGAGCGGCGAACCAGGCGTCGGCTACGCTGGCCACGTGGCGGTGGTCGGTGCCGCAGCACCCGCCGAGCAGCGTCAGATGCGGCAGCCGCTCGCGGAGCGCCAGGTAGCACCGGGCGAAGTCGGCGGGATCGCCGTCGTCGAGCTCATCGGAGTCGTCGAGCTCGGCGTGGCTCTTCGTCGATGCGTTGGCGCGAACGCCGAGGATGCGCTCCCACGGGCCTGCGCCGGCGAGCACCGGGAGGAAGTGCGTCGGATGGGCGCAGTTGACCATGAAGTAGGCGGTCGCACCGCCCGTCTCCGCGTCCACCTGCTCGATCGCCTCGGCGAGCGGCTGCCCGGTCGGGAGGCGGCCGTCGGTCTCGACCGTGAAGGACATCGCGACGGGTAGACCCGCGGTGACGGCCGCACGGACGATCCCGACCGCCTCCTCTACGTAGGCGAGCGTCAACCCGGTGACGACGTCGGCCTCGGTGCCGGCGAGCACCTGCATCTGCCAGGAGTGGTAGGCCTCCGCCGCGTCGGCGGACATGCGGTGGGACGGGTCGTAAGCGTCGCCCGCAGGGCCGACCGGCGCGCTCAGAACGATCGGCCCGCCCGGCTCGTCCTGCTCCTCGCGCAACTCCGCGACGAACTCCACCGAGCGGTGATTGGCCTCGGCGAGCGCGTCGAGGGAGTAGCCGAGCTCGGCGCCCCACGCGGGATTGGCGCGCCACGTCGGGGCCTCCAGGACGAACCCGGTGCCGTGTCGGCGGGCGCTCTCGAGATAGGGCTCGAAGTAGCGGCGCAGCGCAGCTCTCCCATCCTCGCTCTCAAGCAACGGGAAGGAGGCGAAGCAGGGCAGCTCGAAGCCGTCGACGAACAGGAGGGTCGTCTCCATGCCACCGTCCGTGAGCATCAGCCGTCGCTCGAGCTGCGGCAGTGAGCTGCGGTAGCGCATCGTCCCGCAAGCCTATATCCGAGCGAACGGTCGATCCGCCGGCCACGCCGCGCTGCGGACGGCTCGTACACTCGTGCCATGCGCGGGCACGATCTCGAGCTGCTCGAGCTCCCGGCCGTTCTCCAGCGGCTCGCGGCGGCCACCGCCAGCGAGCCGGGGGCCCTCCTGGCCGAGGCGCTCCGCCCGTCGGCCGAGGCCGACGAGGTCGCCCTGCGCCAACAGCAGACGACGGAGGCGATCGCCCTGCTCGAGGCGGCGGAGGAGCCCGACCTCGGGGGCGCGGCAGACGTGAGCGAGGGCGCCGAGCTCGCGGCCCGTGGCGGGGTGCTCGACACCCGGACGCTGTGGTCGATCGAGAGGACGATCCGCGCCGGCGTCGGAGCCGCGCGGGCGATCGGCGGCAGGAGCGACCTCCCCGCGCTGTCGTGCCTCGTCGCGGGGATCGACACCTCGCTGCTCTCCGTCGCCGAGGAGATCGGACGCGCGGTCGACGAGGACGGGTCCGACCTGCGCGACTCGGCCTCGCCGTCGCTGCGCCGCCTGCGCCGGGAGCTCCGCGAGGGCCGCGGCCGACTGGCCGAGCGGCTGCGGAAGATCGCGCGGGACCCGGCCCTGCTCGAGCACCTCCAGGACGACTTCGTCACCGAGCGGGCCGGCCGGCCGGTGCTGGCGCTGAAGGCCTCCGCCCGCGGCAAGGTGCCGGGAATCGTCCACGACTCCTCCGGCTCGGGTCAGACGCTGTTCGTGGAGCCGCTCGCCGCCGTCGAGGACTCGAACCGGCTGCGCGAGGCCGAGGTGGCAGAGCGCGACGAGGTGGCGCGCATCCTCCGCAACCTCTCCTCGCTCGTCGCCTCCCTCGCGAAGGAGCTCGAAGCGCTCGCAGCGGCGACGGCGGAGCTCGACCTCGTGCTCGCACGCGGCACCCTGTCACGCGGCTGGCGGGGGGCGATCGTGGCTCAGAGCCACGATGTCACCCTGCGGGGCGCACGGCACCCGCTGCTCGACCGCAGCGCGGCGGTGCCGATCGACCTGGAGCTCGGCCCACTCCGCGCGCTCGTGGTCAGCGGGCCGAACACCGGAGGCAAGACGGTGGCACTGAAGACGCTCGGCCTCGCCGCCGTGCTGCACCAGTGCGGGCTGCGCCCGCCGGCCGACGAGGCCGCCCTGCCGATCTTCGACGAGATCCTGGTCGACATCGGCGACGAGCAGTCGATCGCGATGAGCCTCTCCACCTTCTCGGCGCACGTCCGGAACCTCGTTGCGATCCTCGAGTCCGCGACGGGCAGCTCCCTCGTCCTGCTCGACGAGCTCGCCGCGGGCACCGACCCCGTCGAGGGAGCCGCCCTCGCGCAGGCGGTACTCGCGCAGCTCGTGACGCAGGCTCGCCTGACCGTCACGACGAGCCACTACGCGGAGCTGAAGGAGTGGGCGAGTGCTGCCGACGGAGCCGCCAACGCCGCCACCGGCCTCGACCCTGAGACGAGCGAGCCGCTCTACACGATCGCGCTCGGCCGGCCCGGCACGTCGCACGCCCTCCAGACGGCGGAGCGGCTCGGGCTCCCCGCCGAGGTCGTCGCGGCGGCGCGCGCCGCCGTCGCGCCCGAGCGGCTGCTCGTTGCCGACCTCGTCACGGAGGCCGAGGGCGCCGCCCGCGATGCGCACGAGTTGCGGGAGAGCGCAGCGGCAGAGCAGCGCGACGCCGTAGCGGCGCGCGCCGCGGCGGAGCGGGCCGAGCAGCAGCTGCGCGACGAGATCGAGTCGGTGCGAGAGTCGGCCGCTGCGGAGCGGCAGCGCGCCCTGGCGCAGACCGAGACCGAGCTGCGGGACGTCCGGGCCGAGCTCGAGGAGCTCCGCGCCGAGATCCGCGCCGCCCGCAGGCTCGAGCGGCAGAGGGGACGGGCGGCGACGCCCGTCGCACAGGAGAAGGAGCGGGAGCGCGATCGCCGGCTGGGCGCCGCGGCCGACCGCGCCACGAAGGTGCAGCGCTCGCTGACGCACCTGGACGAGCCGCTGCGGCCGACCGCGCCGCTCGCGGTCGGCGACCCGGTCGTCGCGCCCGAGATCGGGGTGCGGGGGACGATCGCCGACATCACCGGTGCCGACGCCACCGTGCTCGGACGCGGCGGCCTCCGTGTCCGGGTGCCACTCGATCGCCTGCGGCCCGACCGGGACGCGGGAGAGACCGAGTCCGCGGCGCCCGCCGTTACCGTGAGGGCGATGGTGCAGAACGACCTCCCGGACGAGATCGACCTGCGCGGGAAGACGGCCCAGGAGGCGCGCGAGGCGGTGCGCGACCTGGTCGACCAGGCCTCGCTCGCGGGTCGAATCGAAGTGCGCGTGATCCACGGCCGCGGCACCGGAGCGGTGCGGAAGGCCGTGCGCGACGAGCTCGCGAGGCACCCGCTCGTGGACGGGCAGGAGTCGGACTCGGCCGACGGCGCGACGGTCGTACGGCTCGGCGGACGGTGACCGGTTTCAGCCGGCCGCCGGGGCCCCGTCCGCCGATGCCCGGCTGAGTAGCCCCGCCAACGCCTCCCTCTCCTCGGGCGACCACAGCCGCCCGAGCGCGAGCTCAGCGGCTTCTTCGGCCGTGGCGGAGGCCTCGTCGGCGAGCTCGGCGCCGCGGGGCGTGAGCACGACGAGGGCGAGGCGGGCGTCGCTCGGGTTCGACTCGCGCGTGACGAGGCCGATTCGCTCGAGCGGCGCGAGCTGGCGGGCGATGCCCGACGTCGTCACGGCGAGTCGCCGGGCGAGCTCGACGCGACGCAGCGTCTGAGACGGGGCCGCCTTGAGCTCGAGCAGGACGGCGAGGTCGTTGAGCCCGAGGCCGTGATGGCTCCCCAGCGGGTGGTCGACGTCGCGCAGCACGACGGTGCGGGCGCGGGCCAGGTTCAGGACTGTGGTGAGGTTTGTTGACATGTCATCAATATAGCAACGATCTACCGGGGCGACCCCGAGCCACCGGCTTAAGCCGGTCACCACGCCACTCACTGCTCACGTCCGGCGTGACCTCCTCCGCTGCACGTATCCTGGAATGTTCGTGTCCACGCCAGCCCACACCCCGCCCGGCGCCTTTCCGGGGCACGCGACGCTCGAGATCCTGTGGCAGCAGGACGTCAGCGCGACCGTGTTCGCGCGCGGGTCGGACGGCTCCGTCTCCGCCGGCGGCCTGCACGTCGGCATCCCCGCCGTCTCCGACCTCGCCAACCTGGGCCACGGTGCCACCGGGCGGCGCGTCGGGCTGGAGGAGTTGCTCGCGCTCGCGGCCGATCTGCCCGCCGGGATCGAGCTCGGCGGCTCGGCGCGGGCCACGTTCGCCGTGCTCGCGCTCGCGGGGCGCTCCGTGACCGAGGGCCTCCTCCACCCGCAACTCCAGCACGGCGGCCGCACGTGGCTCGCCTACTGGGGCGCCACGATCGACCAGCCCGTTCAGGACGCGCTCGACGCGATCGCGGCCGCTCTGCCCGCCGTCTGCGGCGACGCCTTCGACGGCGACCGCGAGGCGCTCGTGCACGACCTCTACGCCTGCGCGGTCGACCAGATCGCGCGCGACCGCCTCCGCACTGCAGGCGTCCGGCTCGGTAGCCGTCAGATGCGCAACCGGCCGAGCGCCCCCGAGCTCTTCCTCGACGGCCTCACGTCGTCCGACCCCGAGCTGCCGCCCCATGCCGGGCTCGGCGCGCTCGAGCGACGGTTGACCGACTGGGTCGACCGCGGCCTCGAACGGCGCTCCACCGCCCCGTGGCTGCTCAGCCTCCGGCTCGACGAGGAGGACGAGGGGAGCCCTGAGGCCGGCGAAGGGGCCAACGTCGTGCTGGAGCTGTGGCTGCAGGCTGCGGACGATCCCACGCTGGCACTGCCCACCTCGCTGCTCTACGACGGCGGCGACGCCGTGTTCGGCTTCCTGCGGGCGTCCGACCCGCGCCTCGCCGTCCATCGCCAGCTCGGCCTGATCGACCCCGTCCTCGCCGAGGGCGGTCTGCGGTTCGACCCGGCCGAGCCCGATCGGATCGTGCTCACCGACGACGACGTCCGCTACGTGCTCCAGACGGCGATCCCGCGGCTCGAGGAGCTCGGCGTGCCCGTGCTGCTGCCACGAAACTGGGTGAAGGCGTCGAGCAGGCTGCGGGTCAACCTCACGGCCACGAGCGGGGTCGCACACTCGAGCGGCCTCCTCACCACCGACGCCCTGGCCCGGTTCGACTGGAAGCTCGCGATCGGGGATACGACCCTGACCGAGGAGGAGCTCGCCGAGCTCGCCGCCGCGAAGGAGCCGCTGATCCGCGTGCGCGGGCGCTGGCACGCGCTGCGCCGGTCGGAGGTCGAGAAGGCGCTCCGGTTCCTGGAGCGCCGGCGCGAGGGCTCGGTCGTCGACCTCGTGCGGGCGGTCTCCGGGATCGAGCTCGAGGACGCTGGGCTCGAGCTCGGCGAGGTCACGCTCGACGACGCGCTCGACAACCTGCTCGCCGGCAGCGACGAGACCCGATACGCGCCGATGGGCACGCCGGCCGCGATGACGCAGCCACTCTTCCCCTTCCAGGAGCGCGGCCACGGCTGGCTACGGATGCTCGGCGACCTCGGGATCGGCGCGATCCTCGCCGACGACATGGGGCTCGGCAAGACCGTGCAGGCGATCGCGATGCTCGCCTCGGAGCGGGAGCAGTTCGGTGCGGACGCGTTCGGCCCCACGTTGGTGGTCTGCCCGATGTCGGTCACCCGGCAGTGGGCGCGCGAGACGGAGCGCTTCGCGCCCTCATTGAGAGTGCACCTTCATCACGGCGGGGAGCGGCTGAGCGGCGAGGAGCTCGCCGAGGTGGCACGCGCCAGCGACCTCGTGATCACCTCGTACGACATCGCCACCCGCGACATCGACGCGCTCGCGGCCGTGAAGTGGGACCGGCTCCTGCTCGACGAGGCCCAGGACGTGAAGAACCCGGCCACCAAGCGGGCACGGGCGCTCAGGCGGATCGACGCACGCCGCGCGCTCGCGATGACCGGCACGCCGATCGAGAACCGGCTCGACGAGCTCTGGGCGATCATGGACATCGTCAATCCGGGCCTGCTCGGCTCGCGGGAGCGGTTCCAGCGCACCTTCGCCCGGCCGATCGAGGCCTTCGGCGACGAGCGCGCGCTCGAGCGGCTGCGCGCGATGGTGCAGCCGTTCATCCTCCGGCGCCCGAAGGACAGTCCGGAGGTCGAGCTCGAGCTGCCGGAGATCACCGTCACGAAGGAGTACTGCAGGCTGACGCTGGAGCAGGCGAGCCTCTACCGCGCCACGGTCGACCGCTGGATGCCGCGCATCGAGGAGCACGAGCGCAGCTTCGGCCGCCGCGGCGCCGTCCTCGCGATGCTGAGCCAGCTGAAGCAGGTGTGCAACCACCCGGAGATGGTGCTCCCGACCGGGCGGTCGCTGGCGGGCCGCTCCGGGAAGCTCGAACGCCTGGTGGAGCTGCTCGAGGCGATGCCGGCCGACGACAAGGCGCTCGTCTTCACCCAGTACCCGGGCTTCGACCGGCTCGTCCCGCACCTGCACGAGCGGCTCGGGCGCACGATCGGCTTCTTCCACGGCGGCCTCTCCGCCCGGCAGCGCGAGGAGCTCGTGGCCGCCTTCTCCGAGGCCGGGGGCCCGTCGGTGCTGGTCGTCTCGATCCGGGCAGGCGGGCGGGGGCTGAACCTGCCTGCGGCGAACCACGTCGTCCACTTCGACCGCTGGTGGAACCCTGCCGTCGAGCAGCAGGCGACCGACCGCGCCTACCGGTTCGGCCAGCACAAGGACGTGTTCGTGCACAGCCTCATCTGCACGGCGACGCTCGAGGAGCGCATCGACGAGCTGCTCGACTCCAAGCGGGAGCTCGCCGAGAAGGTCGTGGCCGGCCGCGCCGACGACTGGCTCGGCGAGCTCGACCTCGACGCGATCAGGGCGGCCGTGGAGCTCTCCGACACGGCGGTGGAGGCGGCATGACGATGCTGAACGAGGGGCGACCGGTCTTCGTCACAGGCGACGACGACCGCATCGGCCGCGGCGCCTGGGCCCGCTGGCTCGCGACCTCCGTCGTGCGCGACGAGGGCTCCCCGCGCGCGGAGCGCGGCCGGATACTCGCCCGCACGGGCCACGTCCACGGCGTCTCCGTCGAGACCGGCGAGATCACGGCGCTCGTGATCGGCTCCGGCGGCGCCGAGTACCGGGCGCAGCTGCGGGCGGAGCCCGTGCCACCTCGCGTCTGGGCGGCCGTGATCGGCTCCGCCAGGGGACGCGCGCTCTTCGAGGCGGCCGCGGCAGGGCGCGAGCAGTCGCTCCAGCTCGAGCACGTGATGACGGTGGACTGGGAGGAGCCGCTGATCCCACCGGGCAAGGCGCTGCGGCGCTCCTGCACGTGCCCGGACGCCGACCGCAACGACGCCTGCAAGCACGTGATCGCGCTCGGCTACGTCGTCGCCGACGCGATCGACCACGATCCCTCGCTCCTGCTCGAGTGGCGCGGCTGCGTCTCCCGGGAGCCGGCTGCGGCCGCGCCGCTGCGCGTGCCCGCCGAGCGGGACGGCGACCCGTGGGCCGCGGGAGAGCTGCCGGAGCTCGGCGCGCCCCGTCCGCTGCCCGTCGGCTCGGTGCTGAAGCGCCTCGGCGAGAGCGGCCTTGTGATCGATGGCGTCGACCTCCGAGACGCCCTCGAGCCGGCGTACACCGCCTTCGCCGGCCCCGCCGGCTGACGACGCGGTGAGGGGCGCCGCAGCGCCCCTCACCGGTCTTCGTGCTCTGTCGCGCCTACGCCGCCCTGAGCGACGACGGGACGATGGAGGCGGAGCCGCTGCTCGAGCCGCTGCCACCCCGGGGCACGCCGAAGCCCGGGCCATCCGGCCCGCTGTGGCCGCCGTGGCCACCCGGGCCGCTGCCGAATGTGATCGTGGCGGCGTCGATCTTCGCCGTCATCTGATCCACCTGGGCCTGCGTAAGCTTGCCGTCCGTGACCGCCTGGGCGAGGTGGGCCTTTGCCTGCGCCTTCGCCGCGTCGCTCCAGGCCGCGTTGAGCTTCGCCTCGGTCGTGCCGAGCTCCTTCGCGACGCCTGCTGCCGTCGCCAGGTGCATGGGCGGCAGGCTGCCGTCCGCGACGGCGTCCTTCAGCGTCGCCGCCTCATCCGCCGTAATCTCCTTGGCGGCGAGAGCGGCGTCGACGTTCGCAATCGCGGACGCCTTGATCGCCGCCCGCAGCTTCGCGGTCGAGGTGCCGAGGCTCTTGGCGACGGCCGTCTCCGTGGCCGTGCGATCCGCTATCCGCGCGGCCTCCTGCTTGAGATTGCCGTTACCCGTCGCCGCGATCGCGGAGCCGACACCGACCATGAGGGCGAGTGCCGCCACCGTTGCGAGCAACATGCGTACCCTGGTGAGTCTCATCTGTTCTCCTTCCGAGGAGGTTCGAGGTGAGGCTCATCCAAGCGCCGCGCCCTGGGGGCAACCTGTGGCCGGGCTAGAGGCTTGATGTGACTTCGGTCAACCGTGCATGATGTTCACCGCACGCGCCGCAACGATCAGCACGGTCGCGACCGCGATCACGGACTCGACGCCCATCAGCAGCTTGGCGCGGTGTGACAGCGGCATTGCGTCCGTGGGACTGAAGGCGATCGAGTTCGTCAGAGCCAGGTACAGGTAGTCGTTCAGCGCCGGGCTCCAGTCCGGCCGTGCCAGCTGCGGGTTCTCGTCCTGCGGGAACTGGAAGTCGGGCGTCCGGCGCTCGAGCGCCAGCGAACGACGCACCGGCCCACCGCAGTCGAGCTCCCAGAAGATGAGGCCGAAGGTGATCGCATTCACGACGAGGACGACGAGCGCGCTCGAGAGGAGCTGTCCACCTGTCACGTGACCACCGCCGTTGAGCAGCGCCCGGATCACGAGCGCGATGCCGACGAGGTTCGCGACGGCGACGAGCCCGAGCAGCGTCAGGGCGGCCCATCGCCGGTGCTCGCTGCTCACTCCGAGACGGCCGAGACCGAGAACGAAGACACCCGCCAGAATGACGGCGGGAAGGGCGAGCGCGAGCCACACCCACCAGTCGCCCTGCACGGACAGCCACCAGCCCTGCCAGAGGCTTCCGAGCGCGAGCAGGACGTCGAGGAGCGCGGCAACGAGGACGGCGGGAGCTGCCTCCAGATGCGCCGTGCGTCGGGCCTGCTCGATGTCGTCGGGCACCTCTGCCGAGTTCGCCGCGGGCGGCCGCTCACCTACGAGCGCGCGTTCGCGGCGGCCGGCCCGAGCAGGGAACTGTGAACGGAAGACCGTCTAGCCGGGATTGACGACGACGCCCGCGACAGCGTCGTCGATCGCCGCCAGCGTGGAGGCGTCGAGCACGACTCCCGAGGCGGCGGCGTTGTCGTCCAGCTGCTCCGGGCGCGAGACCCCGACGATCGCGGAGGCCACGTTCGGCTCTCGCAGGACCCATGCGAGCGCGAGCTGCGGCAGGGTGAGGCCGGCCCCGGCGGCGATCGGCCGCAACCGCTCCACCGCGGCCATGACCTCGTCGGTGAGGAAGCGGCCCATGGCCCAGCTCATCTGCTCGGAGGACGCGCGCGAGTCGGCGGGGTGCGGCTCGCCGGCGCGGTACTTCCCGGTCAGCACGCCCTGCCCGAGCGGCGACCAGACGATCTGGGAGATGCCCTTGCTCGCGCAGAGCGGGATCACCACCCGCTCGGGCGCCCGCCAGAGCAGCGAGTACTGCGGCTGGCTGGAGACGAACCGCTCCACCCCGGGCAGCGCGAGCGCCGCCTCGATCTGGCCGGCGCTCCACTCGCTGAACCCGAGGTAGCGGGCCTTGCCTGCGCGCACGACCTCGGTCAGCGCCTCCATCGTCTCCTCGAGCGGCGTGTCGTTGTCGTAGCGGTGACACTGGTAGAGGTCGACGAAGTCGGTGCGCAGCCGGGTCAGGGAGGCGTCGACCTGCTTCAGGACCTGTGCCCGCGAGAGCCCACGGTCGCCGTCGCCCATGGGGAAGTAGAGCTTCGTGGCGAGGACGTAGGAGTCGCGCGGGCGGCCCTCCAGCACGTCTCCGAGGAGCTCCTCGGCGGCGCCGCGCCCGTACACGTTGGCCGTGTCGACGAAGTTGATCCCCAGCTCGAAAGCCCGGTCGATGCACGCCGCGGCGCGATCGCGGTCGATCCCGACGCCGAACGTGAGCCAGGAGCCGAGAGCGATCTCGGAGACGGTCAGGTCGCTCGAGCCGAGGCGGCGGAACTTCACGACGCCAGGCAACGGTCGATTGCGGCGAGCTCGTCCCCGGAGAAGTCGAGCCGCTCGAGCGCGTCCAGGTTCTGCTCCAACTGGGCGACGCTGCTCGCACCGACGAGGGTCGAGGTGACCCTCGGGTCCCGCAGGGTCCACGCGAGCGCCATCTGGGCGAGCGACTGGCGGCGACCGGCGGCAATCAGGTTGAGCCCGCGAAGCCGGTCGACCACCTGCTCGGTGACTGCCTCCCGCGGCAGCGACTCGTCGCGGCTCGCCCTCGACCCCTCGGGGATCCCGTCCAGGTAGCGATCCGTGAGGAGCCCCTGCGCGAGCGGGGAGAAGGTGATGCAACCGACCCCGAGCTCACCCACCGCGTTCAGGAGATCGGGCTCGATCCACCGGTTCAGCAGCGAGTAGGAGGGCTGGTGGATCAGGAGCGGCGTGCCGAGGTCGCGCAGGATCGCGGCCGCCTCGCGCGTCTGCTCGGCCGAGTACGACGAGATGCCGACGTAGGTCGCCTTGCCCTGGCGAACGGCAGAGTCGAGCGCGCCCATCGTCTCCTCGAGCGGCGTGGCCGGGTCGAAGCGGTGCGAGTAGAAGACGTCCACGCAGTCGAGGCCCAGGCGCCGGAGGCTCTGGTCGAGGCTCGCGAGCAGGTACTTGCGCGAGCCTCCCTCGCCATACGGCCCCGGCCACATGTCGTAGCCGGCCTTGGTCGAGACGATCAGCTCGTCGCGGTACGGCCGCAGGTCGTCCCGCAGCATCCGGCCGAAGCTCTCCTCGGCCGAGCCGTAGGGCGGGCCGTAGTTGTTGGCGAGGTCGAAATGGGTGACGCCGAGGTCGAATGCGCGCCGCACGATCTCGCGGCCCGTCTCGTAGGCGTTGACGCCGCCGAAGTTCTGCCAGAGACCGAGCGAGACGGCAGGCAGGACGATGCCACTGCCGCCGCAGCGGTTGTACCGCATCCGGTCGTAGCGATCTCCGGCAGCGACGTACGTCATCCCGCTCTCCTTCCTCGTGGGCCTCGAGGCGAACCTATCCAACTCGCGTAGGATCGCGCGAATGGAGGAACGGATTCTCGGTGCCAGCGGCACGTCGGTCACGCGCGTGATCCTCGGCTGCGGGAACTTCGGCGGGATCGGCTCCTCGCCCGCCTTCTTCGGCCGGGGCACTCCCAAGGACGAAGCGTTCCGGCTGATGGACGTCGCCTGGGATCGCGGGATCACCACCTTCGACACCGCCGACGCGTACGGCGGCGGCCGCAGCGAGAGCTTCATCGGCGAGTGGCTCGCGACGAAGGGCACGGACGTTCGCGACCGGATCGTGATCGCCACGAAGACGTACAACCCGATGGACGAGGGCGAGGACCACGGTCTCGGCCGCAGGCGGATCCGGCGGCAGCTCGAGACGAGCCTGCGCCGGCTCGGGGTGGAGCGCGTCGCCCTCTACCTGGCACACGACTTCGATCCGGAGACGCCGCAGGAGGAGACGCTGCAGGGGTTCGCCGACGTCGTGCGGGCGGGCAAGGTCGGCGCCGTCGGAGCCTCGAACTTCACCGGGGAGCAGCTCGCGGAGGCGGTCGAGATCGCCGAGCTTGAGGGCCTGCCGCGCTACGAGTGGGTGCAGAACGGCTTCTCTCTGCTCGACCAGGGCGACCGCGATTCGGTGTTCCCGGTCTGCCGCGAGCACGGTCTCGGCTACACCCCGTTCAGCCCTCTCGCGGGAGGCTGGCTGACCGGCAAGTACCGGCGCGGCGAGCCCCCGCCCGAAGGTTCGCGGATGACGCTGCGTCCCGAGCCGTACGAGGGCTATTCGTCCGACCGCGTCTTCGATGCTCTCGAGGCGCTGGAGCGGGAGGCCCGGGACCGCGGGGTCTCGATGGCGGCCCTCGCGCTCGCGTGGGCCCTCCACCAGCCGGAGCTGACAGCCGTCGTGATCGGCCCGAACCGGGCCGATCACCTCGAGCCCGCCTTCGAGGCGCTCGAGATCGACCTCTCACCCACGGAGCGCGACCATCTGACGGAGGTGTTCTCTTGACCGTTCTCGTCCTCTCCGAGCACGACGTGCGCGAGCTGCTCGACATGGAGTCGTGCATCGCTGCCATGGAGACCGTCCTCGCCCGCCTTGCGCGCGGTGAGCTGACCAACCCGCTGCGCTCGCTCATGTCCCCGCCTGGCTCGACGGCAATGGGCCTGATGCCCTCGTATGCCGGCGGCGAGAAGCCTGTGTACGCGCTGAAGGAGATCGTGGTGGCGGGTGACAACCCGGCGCGCGGCCTCGATCCGCACCAGGGCTCGGTGCTCCTCCACGACGGCGACACCGGACAGCTGCTCGCGGTGCTGAACGCCTCGCCGATCACGGAGATCCGCACCGCGGCCGTCTCGGGCGCCGCGACCCGGCTGCTCGCCCGCCCGGGCTCGCGCACCGTTGCCGTGCTCGGCTCGGGGGTGCAGGGACGCTCGCACGTCGACGCGATGCAGACGGTGCTCGACGACCCGATCATCCGGATCTGGAGCCGGAACGCCTCGCACGCGGAGGCGCTGGCGCTCGAGACGCACTCGCTCGTCGCTGCGTCGGTCGAGGAGGCCGTCGCCGGCGCCGACGTCGTCTGCACGGCCACCTCGGCGAGCGAGCCGTTCCTGGAGCTGGGCTGGCTCGCGCCGGGCACGCACGTCAACGCGGCCGGGGCATACCCGAACGGCGTCAGCCGCGAGCTCGCGACCGACGTGGTCGCCTCCGCACGGCTCTTCGTCGATCGCCGCGAGTCGGCCCTGAACGAGTCGGGGGACGTCCGGCTCGCGCTCGCGGAGCGGGACCTCGGCCACGACCACATCGTCGGCGAGCTCGGCGAGGCGCTGGCGGGCATGTGCGAGGGACGCCGCTCACCTGACGAGCTGACGGTGTTCAAGTCGATGGGCATCGCGGTCGAAGACCTGGCGGCGGCGCAGCTCTGCGTCGCACGCGCGCGCGAGCGTGGGCTCGGCACCGAGGTCGAGTTCTGATCCCGCTCGCGGAGATCGAGGCCGCCCGGGAGCGCATTCGCGGGGCGGCGATCCGCACGCCACTCGTGCGCCTGCAGGCGCCCGAGTCGCCGGCGGAGATCTGGCTCAAGCTCGAGTGCCTGCAGCCGATCTGCTCGTTCAAGATCCGCGGCGCGGCGAACGCGATGCGCTCCGCCCCGCCCGGCGCCCTCGCGCACGGGGTCGTGACGACGAGCGCAGGGAACATGGCGCAGGGGGTGGCGTGGATGGCGCGCGAGGAGGGCGTACCTGCCACGATCATTGCGCCGGACCACGCACCGCAGACCAAGCTCGACGCGATCGCGCGCCTCGGCGGCACGGTGATCAAGGTGCCATTCGACCGCTGGTGGCAGGCGATGGAGGAAGGGGCATACCCCGGCGCCGCTGGGCTCTTCGTCCACCCTGTCCTCGACGAGGCGGTCATGGCGGGCAACGGCACGATCGGGCTCGAGCTCAGCGAGGATCTCGACGAGATCGACACGGTGCTCGTCCCCTGGGGCGGCGGCGGGCTCACGACCGGAATCGCGAGCGCACTCGCCGCACTGAGCCCGCACACGCAGGTGCTCGCCTGCGAGCCCCAGACGGGTGCCCCGTATGCCGCCTCACTCGCGGCGGGCGAGCCGGTCGGGGTCGACTACACGGCGTCGTTCGTCGACGGGGCTGGCGGCAAGATGCTCCTCCCCGCCATGTGGGAGCGCGCCCGGCCGCTCGTGCACGGCGCCGTGACGGTCACCCTCGACGAGACCGCGGCCGCGATCAGGCTCCTCGCGGAGCGCACGCGTGTGATCTCCGAGGGCGCGGGGGCGCTGTCTGTGGCGGCGGCGCTCTCCGGGCGGGCGGGCACGGGCCGGATCGTCTGCATCGTCTCGGGCGGCAACATCGACGCGGTCCGGCTCGCAGAGATCCTCGAAGGCCGCACGCCCTCCTGAGCCGCTCCACCCGGATCACGAATGGCCACAGCGTCCCGCTCAACGCTCTACGCGAGGGCCGACCGGAAGGGCGACTCGTCGTTCGCGGCATGTCCGGTACCCGGCTCGTCCAGACGGCGACCGCGGAATAATGCAGATGGGCCGGCCGGGGATGGCATGCGGCGCATCCCCGGCCTCCCGCACCTCTCCTCGGGAAGAATGAGCCGGTGCGGACAATCTCGCTGACGGCGTTGCGGCGCCTCGTGATCGCCGCCCAGGGCTACGCGGGTCGCTCGCGCGCCGGCACGGCCCGCGAGGTCGAGGAGGCGATCCGCCGGCTCACGTGCGTTCAGCTCGACTCGATCTCAGCCGTCGAGCGCAGCCACCGGATCGCGCTCTCGACCCGCGTCGGGGCCTATCCTGAGGGGGCGGTGCCCCGACTGCTCGCCCAGGGCCGCGTGTTCGAGTACTGGGCTCACGAGGCGTGCCTGCTGCCGGTGGAGGAGTGGCCGCTGTTCGCATCGCAGATGAAGCAGGGCGGCCGCCGCTGGTACGGCGACGTGGGTGAGACACATCCGCACCTCGCGGACGAGATCCTGGCCGAGATCCGCGCGAGGGGGCCGCTCGGCTCGAGGCACTTCGAGGGGACGAGCGAGGGCGGGATGTGGAACTGGAAGCCGGCGAAGGCGATGCTCGACAGGCTCTGGAACCACGGCGACCTCGTGATCGCGGGCCGGCAGGGATTCCAGCGGCTCTACGACCTGCCCGAGCGGGTGATTCCGAAGGAGATCCTCGACGCGCCCGTCCCGGCGGAGCCGGAGCGCCTGCGCCGGCTGGCCCTGACGGCGATCACGGCCCGGGGCGCGCTGACCGAGAGCGGGATCGTCGAGCACTGGCGGCTGAGAGGCGGCCTGGCGCGCATCCGGCCCGTCGTCGAGGCGCTCGCCAGCGACGGCCACGTGCGGCGCGTCGCCGTGGAGGACGGCGGGCCCGACGTGCTCGTCGCCGACGGAGCCGAGCTCGACCCCCCTGCTCCCACGGCCGCCGTGCTGCTGTCACCGTTCGACAACCTTCTCTGGGATCGCGGCTTCGCCCGCCGCGTGCTGGGCTTCGACCACCTCATCGAGGTCTACAAGAAGGAGCACGAGCGCAGGTACGGCTACTACGTGCTGCCGTTGCTCTGGCGCGACCGCATCGTGGGGCGGGCCGACCTCAAGTCGGAGCGCGCCGCAGGAGCGCTCGTCCTGAAGGCGTTCCATCGCGAGACGGGCGTGCGGTCCTCCGCCGCGCTCGACGACGCGCTCGATCGCGCGCTCGACCGGCTCCGCCGCACTGCGGGGCTCGAGCGAGTGCAGCGGCGCTGAGGGAGGCCCCTGCGGGTGAGGCTATGCCTTACCCAACGCCTCGTCGGGGGACGGAGATCGGGTGAGGGGTGAGGCTTCAGCCTCGCCCGCCCGACGCCACCCGCAAATCGCACCGGGCCTATCCGAGCAGTGGCGCCACGCAACTAGGATCCCCGGCATGGACTTCGAGACACGTGCGATCCACGTCGGCCAGGAGCCGGACCCCGCCACGGGCGCGGTGATCACCCCGATCTACCAGACCTCCACCTACGCGCAGGAGGCTGTCGGGGTGCACAAGGGCTACGACTACGCCCGCGTCGCGAACCCGACACGGACAGCGCTCGAGGAGTGCCTCGCCTCGCTCGAGTCGGCCGAGTTCGGCCTTGCCTTCGCCTCGGGGGTCGGGGCCTCGATGACGATCATGCACCTGGTCGACCCCGGCCAGCGCGTCGTGTGCGTGAACGACGTCTACGGCGGCACCTACCGCATGTTCTCCCAGGTCTACGAGCCGAAGGGGTATCTGTTCGACTACGTCACGCCGGACGAGATCTCCACCAACCTCGCCGAGCACATCGACGAGAGCACGCGCCTGGTGTGGATCGAGACGCCCACGAACCCGCTGCTCAACGTCGTCGACATCCGCGCCGCGGCCGACGCCGCGCACGCAGCGGGCGCGATCCTCGTCGTCGACAACACGTTCGCAACGCCGTACCTCCAGCAGCCGCTCGAGCTCGGGGCCGACATCGTCGTTCACTCGACGACGAAGTACCTGGGAGGCCACTCCGACGTCGTCGGCGGGTTCGCTGCCACGAACGACCCCACGATCGCGGAGCGCCTGCGCTTCCTGCAGAAGTCGCTCGGCGCCGTGCCCGGCCCGTTCGACTCGTGGCTCGTGCTGCGCGGCCTCAAGACGCTGGCGGTCCGGATGCGCCAGCATTGCGAGAACGCGCGCGCCGTGGTGGCGTTCCTGCAGGAGCACCCGGCCGTAACGCAGGTGCTCTACCCCGGCCTGCCCGGCCACCCGGGGCACGAGATCGCGGCTCGACAGATGCGCGACTTCGGCGGCATGGTCTCGTTCCTCGTCGAGTCCGAGCAGGACGCGGTCGACCTCGTGGCGCGGACGAAGGTGTGGACGCTGGCCGAGAGCCTCGGCGGGGTCGAGAGCCTGATCGAGCACCCGTACCGGATGACCCACGCGGCCACGGCGAGCGGCCCGTTCGCGTCGCCGACGAACCTGGTCCGCCTCTCGGCCGGGATCGAGTCGGCGGACGACCTCGTGGCCGACCTCGCGCAGGCGCTCGCGGCGGTGCCGGCGGCCTCTACAGCTTCTTGATCCTCGCCGCCGTCCCGTAGGCGCAGATCTCGGTCCACGTCGAACCGAGCTCCGACGTGTCGAAGCGCATCGCGAGGATCGCGTTCGCGCCCTTCGTCTCGGCCTCGGCGATCAGCCGGGAGATCGCTTCCTCGCGGCCCTGCGCCAGCATCTTCGTCATCCCGCCGAGCTCGCCGCCCACGAATGACTTGAAGCTGGCACCGATCTGCGACCCGAGGTTGCGCGACCGCACGGTCAGCCCGAACACCTCGCCCAGGATCTCTTGGATCTCGTAGCCCGCGACCTCGTTCGTGGTCGTGATCAGCATTGCCGTCCTCCACCGTCGGGTACGTTGACCTCCATGACGCTACCTTCTCACGCGCCGATCGACCTCATGCACAGAGGCTACGCCCGGAACGTCGGCTGCTACCTCGTCGACACGGACGACGGGCACGCGTTGTTCGACTGCGGCCCGGCGACCTGCGTCCCGGCGCTGAAGGCCGGCCTCGCGGAGCGCGGCCTGGAGCTCGCCGACATCCGCCATCTCCTCCTCTCGCACATTCACCTCGACCACGCCGGTGCCGCCGGTTCGCTCGTGCGCGAGCACCCGACCCTTCAGGTGCACGTGTCCGCGGTCGGCGCACCGCACCTGAGCGACCCGAGCCGGCTTGAGGCGAGCGCCCGCCGGCTCTACGGCGCGGAGTTCGACACGCTCTGGGGCGAGCTCGCGCCCGTCCCGGAGGAGAACGTCCACGTCGTGGGCGACGACGTGCTCGGGCTCCAGTGCTTCCCGAGCACGGGTCACGCGAGCCACCACGTCTCGATGCTGCACGAGGACGGGACCCTCTACGCGGGTGACTCGTGCGGCGTGAGGATCGCGCCGGCCCGGTTCGTGCTGGCGCCGACGCCGCCGCCCGACATCGATCTCGAGGCGTGGGATCGGACGATCACCGAGACCGAGCGGCGAGAGCCGGCCAGGCTCGCGCTGACGCACTTCGGGATCTTCGACGACGTCCCGGACCACCTCAACCGGCTCCGAGGCACGCTGCACCGGTGGGGAGAGCGGGTCGCCCACGGGATGGATTCGGCCACCTTCGTGGCGGCGGCGCGCGCCGACTGCATCGCGTCGGATCCCGGCGAGATGGAGGCGTACGATCGCTCCGCCCCCACCGATCAGTGCTTTCTCGGGCTCGAGCGCTACTGGCGGAAGCGGCACGCGCCCTCCCCGTAGGTTGCTCGCACCGCTCCGTCGCCGGGTCTTCCGCCTCCTCTCCCTCGGCTGCGTCGTCTCGTTCCGCCGGCTCCGCGATGGCGCCCGTGGCGCTCGCCTTCGCGGTCCTCTCGCTGGGAGGGTCGGCGACCGACCTCGGCCTCGTGATCGCGTGTTGCCGCGCTTGCCACTGCCGCACGCGTCGTTCTATCCTCCCGTCTCCGATGGAGCGTGAGAACCGCGTCTCGATAGCGGCGTACCGCTGCCTCTACCCCGACGCGGTCGACCTCGGCGGCGTCACCGTGCTGCGGGCGGAGGCGGCTCCGGGGAGCCCGATGCTGAACCAGATCACAGGCCTCGGCGTCGACGAGCCCGCGACCGAGGAGCTGCTCGACGAGGCTCTCGCGGCCATGGGCGGCGACGTGAGCTGCTACGTCGCGGTTGCGCCGGAGGCGCGGCCAGCAGAGCTGACGGACTGGCTGGGGGCGCGCGGCCTCGAGCCCGGCTGGGGGTGGATGGCGTTCCGGCGCGACCTCGAGCCGCTGACGGCACCCGAGACGTCGCTGCGGCTCGCGCGTGTGGGCGAGCAGGAGGCGATGGACTTCGGGCGGATCGTCGCCGCCGGTTACGGGCTCCCGGACGCGGTCGTGCCCTGGGCCGCTCAGGCGCACGCGAGCGGCTGGGAGTGCTGGCTCGCAGTCGACGGCGACGAGCCCGCGGCAGCCGCGGGCCTCTATGTCGAGGACGGGGTCGGGTACCTCGGCTTCGCCGCGACGCTGCCGGAGCACCGGGGCAAGGGCGGCCAGAGCGCCCTGCTCGCCCACCGTATCGAGCGGGCGCACGCACTTCACTGCGACGTCCTCGTCACCGAGACGGGCGAGCGCCGCGGCGACCTGCCCTCGAACTCCTACCGCAACATCCTCCGGGCCGGCTTCCAGGAGGTCGCGGTGCGGGCCAACTGGCTCCGCCCCTCACGCGTCACGCAAAGCCCGTAACGAGCCACTGCCGGCGCAGGAACCGCGCGCCCAGCGTCGTCAGCCGCACGAGGATGAGCACGACGAGGGCGAGCCAGACGCCGCGCACGCCCCAACCGGCCCACCAGGCGACCGCGAGCGCCGCGGCGCACGCGGCAAACGCGAACGCCATCGAGACCGCGAGATAGCGGCCGTCGCTCGCGCCGATCAGGATCCCGTCGAGGGCGAAGACGATCCCGTTCAGCGGCTGCATCAGCGCGAAGATCGGCCACAGGAGGGCGCACTGGGCGAGCACGGCCGAGTCCGAGGTGAAGGCCTGCGGGATGACACCGCCGAGCAGGAGCAGCACGACCGCGAACGCCGTCCCGACCGCAATGGAGAGCCAGATCATCCGGACGCTCGCGTCGAACGCCTCGTCGGGCCGGGCCGCGCCGAGCTCCTGGCCGACGATGATCTGCCCGGCGATCGCGACCGCGTCCAGCACGAGCGCGAGGAAGATCCAGAGCTGGAAGGCGATCTGATGCGCGGCGAGCGGCGCGTCGCCGAGCCGCGTCACCACCATCCCGGCGAGCACGAACGAGGCGAGCAGCGAGACGGTGCGGATGAAGATGAACTTGCCGAGCGAGAGCAGCCGCCGCGCGAGGTCCAGCCTGAGCCCGGCGTTCGCGACGTGGACGCGCCGGAGGATGGCGACGGCCATGGCGAGGCCCATCAGGGTCTGCGCGGCAACCGTCCCCCAGGCGGAGCCACGGATCCCGAGGTCGAGCCCGTAGACGAGCCAGAGCTCGAGCACGAGGTTGACCACGTTCCCGGCGATCACGATCACGAGCGGCGTGCGCAGGTCTGAGACGCCGCGGAGGAAGCCCTGGCCACCGATCGCGAGGAAGGCCGACGGAATCCCGAGCGCCGCGATCCGCAGGTAGGTGACGGCGTAGCCGGCCGTGGCCCCCTCCGCCCCGAAGAGGTCGACCACCGGGGCCGCGAGCACGGCCACCGCCACCGCGAGCGCACAGCCGAACGCGAGCGAGAGCCAGAGGCACTGCGCCCCGAGCCGCGCCGCGATTTCGTCCTCCCCCGCCCCGGTCGCCCGCGCCACCTGCGCGGTCGTCCCGTACTGGAGGAAGTTGAACATCCCGAGCACCGAGAGCACGGTCGCGGCGAGGCCGAGCGCAGCGAGCTGCGAGCGGCCGAGGTGGCCGACGACGGCGGTGTCGACGAGGACGTAAAGGGGCTCCGCCGCGAGCGCTCCCAGGGCGGGGACGGCGTAGCGGAGGATCTGGCGGTCGTACGGTGAGCGAACGCGCAACGGGCTCAGCCGGTCCGACGCACGACGTGCGAGCCGGACGACTGGGCGATCGCCTTGATCACGATCTCGTCGAGGTTCACGTGCAGCGGCCGCGTCAGCGCGAACATGACGCAGTCGGCCACCTCGTCCGGTGTGACCGGGTCGAGCCCTTCGTAGACCTTGTCCGCCGCGGCCGTGTCCCCCTTGAAGCGGACGATCGAGAACTCCGTCTCCACGAGCCCTGCGTCGACGGTCGTGATCCGGATCGGCCGGCCGAGGAGGTCCTCGCGGAGCGCATACGAGAAGCCGCGCACGGCGTACTTCGAGGCGATGTAGGAGGCGCCGCCGGGATAGGCCTGGCGACCCGCGATCGACCCCATGAAGACGATGTGCCCCTCGTCCCGGATGTGGGGGAGCACGAGGCGCGTGATCCTGAGGACGCCGTCGACGTTCGTGTGGACGACGCGCTCCTCGTCGTCGGCGGTCGACTCCGTGAACGGCGCCCGGCCGAGCGCGAGGCCCGCATTGTTGAAGAGGATGTCGACGCCGCCGAGCGCGGCGACCGCTGCCGCGACGAACGCGGCCGAGCCGGCCTCGTCGGTGACGTCGAGCTCGAGGGCGATGTCGGCGTCGATCCGCTCCACCCGTCGCGCCCCGCCCGCGACGCGCACCCCGGCCTCACGCAGCTTCCGCACGGTCGCCGCCCCGATCCCCGAGGAGGCGCCCGTGACGATGGCCGTCTTGCCGGTCAGCTTCATCTCCATGCCGGTGAGCCTATCGCGACCCCCGGGCGCCGAGAGGGCCAGAGACATTGTGTTCAATCAACACAATGCGGAGGCTCGGCCCGGCCAGTACTTCGCCCTGATCCGCGGCGGCACCGAGCTCGCGACCGCCTCCACGGACACACCCGGCGCCGAGGCTCTCGGATCGGCGGGTGCGGCGCTGACGGGGCTTACCGTCGGAATCGCCGCGAGGAGGCGAGAGAGGCAAGGGGGTGAGGCTGAAGAAGCCTCACCCCCGCTTCCACGCGCCGCCTACTGAAGCTCGACGCTGTCGATCGTGACCGCCGTCAGCGGCCGGTCGCGGCCGTCGCGGTCGACGAGCGAGATGCGGTCGACCACGTCCTGGCCGCTTGCGACCTGGCCGAACACCGTGTGCTTGCCGTCGAGCCAGGGCGTCGCGTCGGCCGTGATGATGAAGAACTGCGAGCCGTTCGTGTTCGGGCCCGCGTTCGCCATCGCGAGCGAGCCCTTCACGGCCTTGTGCTGGTTGAACTCGTCCTCGAACTTGTAGCCCGGGCCGCCGGCGCCGGTGCCGTCGGGGCAGCCGCCCTGGATCATGAAGTCCGGGATCACGCGGTGGAAGGTGAGCCCGTCGTAGAAGCCCTCGCCTGCGAGCTTGGTGAAGTTCGCGACCGTCTTCGGAGCGTCCTCGGGGAAGAGCACTATCCCGATCGGTCCTTCGCTGGTGTGAAGCGTTGCCTGTGTCATAGCGCTCGACGCTAGCAGCACCGGTACCCCTTAACGGGTGGTCAACAGCGACACAGGGTGCCCCCTGCGTACACTCTGGAAATGACGACGTCGGCGCCGTCCATGTCTCTCCCCTCGGGACAGGCATCCGAGGAGCTCGCCCGCTCCTGGCGTCGCCTGACGCGGGTTGCGACGATCGTC
>Ga0302299_10000071_pt1 | contig 39286 bp, 35 predicted proteins | sample III_Fen_N3_4_FD_198795 | JGI IMG/M metagenome (GOLD analysis project Ga0302299, IMG submission 198795) | Peat permafrost microbial communities from Stordalen Mire near Abisko, Sweden - III_Fen_N3_4 | ecosystem: Environmental > Terrestrial > Soil > Wetlands > Permafrost | place: Sweden: Abisko...
TGCGTGCTCGCGTCGAGCACCGGGTTGCGGTAGATCCATTCCGAGGCGATATCGTGCTCGACCGGCACGCGCGCCCACTCCTCGATCGCGTAGCGGGCGGCCACGGCAGCGTGGTACGAGGTGCCGGCCGACAGGATGACGATGCGGCGGAGCACCTTCAGCGCGTCGTCGTCCAGCATTCCCTCGAGCTCGAGCTTGCCGTGGCGCACGCGGTCGCCGATCGTCTCGGCGACGGCCTCCGGCTGCTCGTAGATCTCCTTCAGCATGAACGTCTCGAAGCCGGCCTTCTCGGCGCTCTCGTCGTCCCAGTCGAGCTCGATCAGCTCACGCTCGACGGCGCTGCCGTCCTCCGCGCGCACGAAGCAGGCCCCGTCGGGTGTGATCGCGACGAGGTCGCCGTCCTCGGGAAAGTGCACCTCGCGCGTCTCGCGCAGGAAGGCGGCGGCGTTCGAGGCGAGGAACGTCTCGCCGCGGCCGATACCGACGACGAGCGGGCACTGATGGCGTGCCCCCACGAGCAGGCCCGGATGGTCACGGTGGATCGCGACGAACGCGAAGTGCCCCTCGAGCTCGTTGAACGCGAGGCGGGTCGCCTCGACGAGGTCACCGTCGTAGTGCTCCTCGATCAGGTGGGTGACCGTTTCGGCGTCCGTCTCCGACGTGAAGACATGATCGGCATCGAGCAGCCGCTCGCGCAGCTCGCGATAGTTCTCGACAATCCCATTGAGGACGATCGCGACCTCGGCAGGATCGTCACCGGCGAGCGGGTGAGCATTCGCCTCCGTGACGCCACCATGGGTCGCCCAGCGCGTGTGGCCAAGCCCGGTGGTCGCCGGCGAACCGGCTTCTCCTGCCTCGCGCTTCAGGTTTTGCAGGTTGCCAACGGCTCGCTTGTAGATAAGCCCTTCATCTTCGAGAAGCGCGATCCCGGCTGAGTCATAGCCGCGGTACTCGAGCCGCTCGAGCCCGTGCAACAGCAATGCCTTGCACTCCCGCGAACCGACATATCCGATGATCCCGCACACCCGAGAACTCCTCTCCTCGCCCCGTCGGCACCGACGAGGATCACCTCATTCAATTCGAAATAGACCGTTTCGTCTACCCGTGCTCCTGTTGGACGAGATGGGCGACTCTACCACAGAGGGTTGCGGCTTCCTCCTCGCTCTCGGCCTCGACGAGGACGCGCACGAGGGGCTCGGTTCCGGACGGGCGAACGAGGATCCGGCCCCGGCCGGCGAGCTCTTCGCCGAGCCGTGCGACCTCGTCGGCGACCTCCGGCGAGACGCCCGGGCGCGTCACCGGGACGTTCTCCTTCGCCTGCGGCAGGCGCTCCATCACAGCAGCTGCGGCCGCGAGCGAGCGACCGTCGAGCGACCGGCAGAGAAGCAGCGCGGCGGCCAACCCGTCGCCGGTCAGGTGGCCCTCGAGCGAGATGACGTGGCCCGATTGTTCGCCGCCGAGCACCGCCCCTTCGGCTCGCATCGCCGCGAGCACGTGCCGGTCGCCGACGTCGGTCGTCAGCACCCTGATGCCCCGCTCGGCCATCAGCCGGTGGAACCCGAGGTTGGTCATGGTCGTGACCGCCACCGTATCGACTCCCTGCGCGAGAGTGAGCACGGCAAGGATCTGGTCGCCGTCGAGCGCCGCTCCCGTCTCGTCGACGGCGAGCATCCGGTCGCCGTCGCCGTCGAACGCAACCCCGAGGTCATAGCCTCCGGTGCGCACGACGTCTTGCAGCAGGGCCAGATCCGTGGCGCCACACCCCACGTTGATGTTCGTCCCGTCCGGATCGGCTGCAACGGTCGTCACCTGCGCCCCGAGGCGCTCGAAGACGCCCGGTGCGATGGTGGAGAAGGCGCCGTTCGCGCAGTCGACGGCGATTCGGAGGCCGTCGAGCGGCGAGCCGAAGTGCTCGAGAACGTGGTCGATGTACCCGGCCGCTGCGTCCTCGGCCACCTCGACCGAGCCGCCGTCGACGGCCGGCGCGTCGAGCAGCGCCTCGATCGCCTCCTCGTCGGCGTCCGCGAGCTTGTGACCCTCGGAGTCGAACAGCTTGACGCCGTTGTACTCGGGCGGGTTGTGCGACGCGGAGAGGACGAGGCCGAGATCCTGGGCGAGGAGTGCGACGGCCGGCGTCGGCAGCACGCCGCCGACGACGGCGATCCCGCCCGCCGAGACGATGCCCCGCACGACCGCCTCCTCGAGCGCCGGCCCCGAGCCGCGCGTATCCCGCCCGACGAACACCCGGCCCCGGCCGGCCCACATCGTCGCGGCACGGCCGAGCCGCTCGACGAGATCGAGGGTGAGCGTCTCGCCGACGATGCCGCGAACGCCGTCGGTGCCGAAGTGGGTACGGGCCATGGGAGAGTTTCGCCTGAAGGCGACGGGGTGCACGCGCGGTGGGTCGGGGCGCGCGCGGTCTAGCGCTTCGAGAACTGCGGCGCCTTGCGCGCCTTGTGCAGGCCGGCCTTCTTGCGCTCGACCTGGCGGGCATCCCGCGTGAGGTAGCCCTCGCGCTTGAGGACGATGCGGAGCTCCGGGTCGGCTTCGACGAGTGCCCGCGCGATGCCGTGGCGAACCGCGCCGGCCTGGCCGCTGATGCCGCCGCCGTGCACGCGCACGCGCAAGTCGTAGGTGCCCTCGGCGCCTGCGGTCTTCAGCGGGCCGAGCGCAGAGGTGCGGTGGGACGCACGCGGGAAGTAGTCCTCGAGCGTGCGACCGTTGATCCAGGTCTTACCGTCGCCGGGACGGAGGATGACGCGCGCGACCGAGGTCTTGCGCTTGCCCGTACCCATGTACTGCGCGATCTCAACCATTAACGGGGCTCCAACTCCTTGGGCGCCTGAGCGGCGTGAGGATGCTCAGGGCCGGCATAGACCTTGAGCTTGGTGAGCTGCGCCGCAGCGAGCTTGTTCTTCGGCAGCATGCCCTTGACGGCCTTGCGGATGACCTCGGTCGGCCGGCGCTCGAGCTGCTCGCGCAGCGTCCGCGTCTTGAGGCCGCCGGGGAAGCCGGAGTGGCGGTAGACCATCTTCTGGTCGAGCTTCTGGCCGGTGACGTGGATCTTCTCCGCATTGACGACGATGACGAAGTCGCCGGTGTCGACATGGGGCGTGTACTGCGGCTTCTGCTTGCCGCGGAGGGTGTCGGCGATCTGCGTCGCGAGCCGGCCCAGGGTCTTCCCCTCGGCGTCGACGACGTACCAGTCGCGCTGGATCTCTCCCGGCTTGGCGGTATAGGTCTTCATCAGTCAGAAAGAGGCGCAGTCGGGTGACCGCACGGCTGCGGAGTGTAGCAGCGACGGAACAACCGGCGCGACGACTGAGATAGGCTCGGTGCGTGCTTCTGTGCCCCGCCTGTGGCCGGGAAAGCCCGGACGGATTCCGGTTCTGCGGCGCCTGCGGAGCGGCGCTCGCACCGGTGGTAGCGGCACGGGAGGTGCGGAAGACGGTGACCGTGGTCTTCTGCGACGTGACGGGCTCGACGGCGCTCGGGGAGCGACTCGACCCGGAGGCGATGCGACGCACGATGGGGCGCTACTTCGAGGAGATCCGGCTGATCGTCGAGCGGCACGGCGGCACGGTGGAGAAGTTCATCGGCGACGCGGCGATGGCGGTGTTCGGGATCCCCGTGGCCCACGAGGACGACGCGTTGCGGGCGGTGCGGGCGGTGGCGGAGATCCGGGATCGACTGACGGCCCTCGGCGAGGAACTGTCGGTGGCATTGTCGTTCCGGACCGGGGTGAACACGGGCGAGGTCGTGGCCGGTGAGGGCGAGACCCTCGTGACGGGCGACGCGGTCAACGTCGCCGCCAGGCTCGAGCAGGCGGCGCCGACGGGCGAGATCCTGATCGGAGCCGACACGCTCTCGCTCGTGCGAGACGCGGTGACGGTCGAGGCCGTCGAGCCGCTCGAGCTCAAAGGGAAGCGCGAGCCCGTGCCCGCCTTCCGCCTCGTGGCCGTGGATGCGACGGCCGAGGCGTTCACGAGGCATCTCGACGCGCCGCTCGTCGGCCGCGTGCGCGAGCAGCAGCGCCTGCGCGCGGCGTTCGAGGACGTGGTCTCGGAACGGGTGTGCCACATGTTCACCCTGCTCGGGCCGGCGGGGGTCGGAAAGTCGCGGCTGACCGAGGAGTTCCTCGCGATCGCGGGCGAGAGCGCCGACGTCCTCCGGAGCCGCTGCCTCCACTACGGCGAGGACATCACCTACTGGCCGCTCGTCGAGATCCTGCTCGCGATCGGCGTTGAGCCCGGCGCGGTGATCGGTAGCTCGCCCGCGGAAACCCAGCTCGCCTTCCGCAAGCTGATCGAGAGCCGGGCCGCGGGACGGGCGCAGATTCTCGTGCTGGACGACATCCAGTGGGCCGAGCCGGTCTTCCTCGACCTGATCGAGCATGTCTCCGACTGGTCGCGCGACGCGCCGATCCTTCTCCTTTGCATCGCAAGGCCCGAGCTGCTCGAGCTCCGGCCCGGTTGGGGAGGCGGCAAGCTCAACGCGACGACGATCCTCCTCGAGGCGCTCTCCGGCGAGGATTGCGAGCTGCTGATCTCGAGGCTCGCGGGCGGGGCGCAGCTCACGGACGACGGGCGCCGGCGGATCCTCGCCGCCGCCGACGGCAACCCGCTCTTCATCGAGGAGATGCTCGCCACCGTGAGCGAAGACGGTGGTAGCGACGTCATCGTGCCGCCGACGATCCAGGCGCTCCTGCAGTCCAGGCTCGACCGGCTCGACCCCGGCGAGCGCGACATGATCGGGCGCGGCTCAGTCGAGGGACAGGTATTCCACCGCAGCACCGTGCACGAGCTGGCGCCACTCGCCGAACGCGACAAGGTGCCCACCCACCTCCTCTCGCTCGTCCGCAAGGAGATGATCCGACCCGACCAGCCGACCTATCCGGACGAGGAGGCATTCCGCTTCCGCCACCTCCTGATCCGCGACGCTGCGTACGACTCGCTCCCGAAGGAGACCCGGGCCGCGCTGCACGAGGCCTTTGCCGACTGGCTCGATCGGCACGCGACGCTCGTCGAGCAGGACGAGATCGTCGGCTACCACCTGGAGCGCGCCTACCGCAACCGGGCCGAACTCGACAGCGCCGATCCCCGTCTCGACGACCTCGCCCGTGGCGCAGCCGCGAGACTTGCCACCGCCGGCCGCGGAGCGCACGCGCGCGGTGACCTCGGCGCGGCCTGCGGCCTGCTCGGGCGCGGGGCCGCGCTCTTGCCGGAGGGCGACCCGCAGCGACTCCAGATCCTCTTCGGGCTCGTCTCCCCTCTCAACATGGCGGGCCATCGAGATCGGGCCCTCGCCGCGGCGGAGGAGCTCGCGGCATCCGCCGAGCCCCGCTTCCAGGCCTTCGCCCTCATCGCGGAAAACACCAACAGCGCCTACTCGGGCGCGTTCGACGCCGGAAAGGCGGAGGCGAACATCGAGGCTTCCCGGGAGGTCTTCGCGGGGCTCGAGGACGAGCTCGGGCTGGCGTGGGCGGATTTCTCGGAGGTCATCGTGGGCTGGATGAGCTGTCGCGTGGCCATGGCCACCGCAGCGGCGCTCCGTGCCGAGGGCCACGCCCGCGGCGCGGGGGACCTGCATCTCGCGGAGCACGTTCGCGGCTGGGCCCAGCGAACGCTGGCCTATGGGCCAGCCCCCGTCGACGAGGCGATGGAGGCGGCGCAGACGATGCTCGCCGAGGCGACGGGCCTCGTGAGTCGGTCCGATGCTCAACGCGGTATCGGCAAGCTCCTCGCGATGCAGGGCAACATCGAGGCGGCGCGCGAGCACGTTCGCCGCGGCACCGAGGGGAGCCGCGAGGCCGGCCAGCTCGTCGAGGCGGCGGCCAACGCCATGATCACGGCGTTCGTCGAGGTTCGAGCAGGCGCGCCCGAGGCCGCCGAGAGCGCGCTCCGGGCCGGTGTCGCGGAGCTCGACGGCCTCGGGAACCGGAGCTACCGCGGGACGTCGGCACTGCTGCTCGCCGATCTCCTGGCCGACCGGGGCGCCCACGAAGAGGCCTCGTGCTGGTGCGCGGAGGTACGCGACACGCTGAACGAGGACGATCTCACCGACGTCATCGCCGTCGATTCGCTCGAGGGGTTCCTGGCCGCGTCCGCCGGCGCGTACGACGTAGGCGAGCGGCTCGCGGGTCGCGCCGTCGAGATCGCCTCGACGATCGACATGTACGACCCGAAGGCCCGAGCGTACGAATGGCACGCACGCACGCTCGCGGTAGTCGGCAGGCCGGCCGAGGCGCGAGAGGCCGCGGCGACCGCCCTCGCGATCTACGAGGCCAAGGGCGACATCCCCGCGAGCGCCTGGGCGCGCGAGCTGCTCGACTCGCTACCAGCCTGACCTCTGTCAGGCTAGGATGACCGCAGCGAAACGGGGAGCTCGGGCACGACCGGGCTGAGAGGGTGGCTCGACGCGCCACCGACCCGCAGAACCTGATCTGGGTAATGCCAGCGGAGGTATGCGCGTGAAGCTCCAGACCGTCGTCGTCGTTGCCGGAGGGCATCCCTTCGGAGATCGCCTGCCGTCGCTGCCCGACGGTGCATTCGTGATCGCCGCCGACGGCGGCATCGATCGGGCGCTCGCGCTCGGCCTGCAGGTCGACGTCGCGATCGGCGACTTCGACTCGGCGACCCCCGAAGGGCTCGCAGCTGCCGAGGCGGCGGGCGCACGGTTCGAGCGCCACCCGGCCGCCAAGGACGCGACCGACCTCGAGCTCGCCCTCGACGCGGCGCTGGCGCTCGACCCGGCCCGGATCCTCGTCGTCGGCTCGAGCGGTGGGCGGCTCGACCACCTGCTCGGCTCCCTCCTCCTGCTCGGCGCTGAGCGCTATGCCGGAGTCACGATCGACGCGCTCCTCGGTGCTGCCAAGGCCCACGTCGTCCGCGAGTCGCGGACGCTCGCGGGCGCACCGGGCGACCTGCTCTCCCTGCTGCCCCTCGACGGGGCGGCAGAGGGCGTCACGACCGAGGGCCTCGAGTACCCGCTCCACGACGAGACCCTGACCGCCGGCACGAGCCGCGGGATCTCGAACGTCTTCAGCGGCACCGAAGCCCGCATCACCGTTGCCCGTGGCGGCCTGCTGGCCGTGCGCCCCGCCCGCGATGGAGAGGAATCCCCGTGACAATGTGGCACAAGCTCGGCTCGGCACTCCTCGTCGCTGCCGCCGTCTCCGCGGCGGCCTGCGGAGGCTCGGGCGGGGACAGCAAGGAGGTCGTGCTCGTCACCCACGACTCGTTCGCGATTCCGGCGCAGGTGAAGGCCGCGTTCGAGCAGGAGAGCGGGCTGAAGCTGACGATCCTCCAGGGAGGCGATGCGGGCGAGACGGTCAACCGGGCGCTGCTGACGAAGGGAAACCCGCAGGGCGACGTCCTCTTCGGGATCGACAACAACCTGCTCTCACGGGCGCTCGATGCGGGCCTGTTCGAGCCGTATGCCCCCGCGGGCCTCGATCGCGTCGACGCCCGGTATCGGCTCGACCAGGCGAACCGCGTGACGCCCGTCGACCACGCCGACGTCTGCCTCGACATCGACAAGGGGTGGTTCGGCTCGCACGGGATCGCGCCGCCGACCGACCTCGCCGACCTGACGCAGCCGCGCTACCGGAAGCTGCTCGTGGTCGAGAACCCCGCCACCTCGACGCCGGGGCTCGCGTTCCTGCTCGCCACCGTCGCCCGCTTCGGCCCGAACGGCTGGCAGAGCTACTGGCGTGGCCTCCGCGCGAACGACATGCTCGTCGTCGACGGCTGGAACGAGGCCTACACCGCGCGCTTCTCGGGCGCCGCCGGGAGCAAGGGCAACCGGCCGATCGTCGTCTCGTACGGAACCGATCCCGCGGCCGAGGTGATGTTCTCCAAGAAGCACCTCACCGCGACGCCGATTGCGATCGTTCCCGGCAGCTGCTTCCGCCAGGTCGAGCTCGCCGGCGTGCTGAAGGGGGCGAAGAACGTGGAGGGTGCTCACGCGCTGATCGACTTCATGCTCTCGCGGCGGTTCCAGGCGGCGATGCCCGAGAGCATGTTCGTGCTGCCGGTGCGCAACGGGACGCCGTTGCCGGACGCGTTCCGCCGCTACGCCGTCTCCCCGGCGCAGCCGCTCGAGCTTCCCGCGGCCGAGATCGGGCGGAACCGCGACCGCTGGATCGACCAGTGGACACAGGCCGTCCTACGCTGAGCCGCGGCCGCACCGTCGCCACCGTGATCGTGCCGGTGGCGTTCCTGGCGCTCTTCTTCGCCTTCCCGCTGGCCGCGATCCTCAAGCGCGGGCTCACCTCCGGCGGCGGGCTGTCGCTCCCGGCCGGAACGTCGCAGTTGCTCTGGTTCACGACCTGGCAGGCGGCAGCATCGACCGTCCTCACGCTCGCCACCGGACTGCCGCTCGCCTGGACGATCGGCCGGTTCCGGTTCCGCGGCCGCTCGCTGGCCCGGGCGCTCGTGCTCGTCCCGTTCGTGCTGCCGACCGTGGTCGTCGCAACCGCGTTCCTGGCGCTCCTGCCCGACGGCTACGACCGCGGCATCTGGGCCATCCTCGCCGCCCACGTGTTCTTCAACGTCGCCGTCGTGACGAGGATCGTCGGCGGCGCGTGGGCGACGATCGATCCGCACAGCGCCGAGGCGGCGGCCGTGCTCGGGGCCGGCCCGCTCCGCCGGGCCCGCGAGGTGACACTGCCTCAGCTGGCGCCGGCGCTCTCTGCGGCAGCCGCCCTGACGTTCCTCTTCTGCTTCACCTCGTTCGGGGTCATCCTCATCCTCGGCGGGCCCGGGCGCGCCACCGTCGAGACCGAGATCTACAACCAGGCCGCCCGCCTCTTCGACCTCCATGCCGCCGCCATGCTCTCGCTCCTTCAGCTCGGCGCCGTCGCCGTCGTCCTCGCAGTGACGAGCATCCTCGAGGCTCGAGCGGGCGGCGCCGGCACGCTGGCCGCCGAGGACGACGTGCTCCGCCGGCCGATCGGCTGGGAGCGGGTGGCGGTCGTCGCGGTGCTCGGGGTCGGCGCTCTCGTGCTCGTGCTCCCGCTTGCGCTGCTCATCGGCCAGGCCCGAGGAAGCTGGGGCGCGCTGTTCCAGGAGACGCCGGCCCTGCTCGTCGAGCCCTGGCAGGCCGCCGTCTTCTCGCTCGCGTTCGCAGGCGTGGCTGCCGCGATCGCCCTCACCGTCGGCGGGCTCGCGGCGATCGCTCTGGCGCGTCGGCCCCCCGGAGTGATCGACGGCCTCGTCCTGCTTCCGCTCGGCGCCTCGGCCGTGATGCTCGGCTTCGGCTTCCTGATCGCCTTCGACCAGCCGCCGATCGACTTTCGCTCGTCGTGGTGGCTCGTTCCGGTTGCGCAGTCACTCGTGGCCGCGCCGTTCGTCGTCCGCATCGTCACCCCCGCCCTCCGCTCGATCGACCCGCGGCTGCGAGAGGTGGCGGCGACCCTCGGCGCCTCGCCGTCCCGCTCCTGGCGTGAGATCGACGTCCCGCTCGTCGGCCGGGCATTCGCCGTTGCCGCCGGCTTCGCGTTCGCGATCGCGCTCGGCGAGTTCGGCGCCACCGTCTTCGTGGCCCGCGCCGAGCAGCCGACTCTGCCGGTGGCGATCTTCCGATTCCTCGGGCGCCCCGGTGCGGAGAACCAGGGCATAGCAGCGGCACTGGCCGTTGTCCTCGCCGGTCTCGCCGCGTGTGCCGCGCTCGCCGCCGAGCGGGTCGCCGACGGTCGCGGGCGGACGCTCTGACGGCGCCGGCCCTCAGCGTCGTGGGCGCGCGGGTGGTGCTCGGCGGCCACGAGGCGCTCGCCGGCGTCGACCTCGACGTCGAGCAGGGAGCGACGATCGCCGTCCTCGGCCCGAGCGGCAGCGGGAAGTCGACCCTCTTGCGCGCGATCGCCGGGCTCCAGCGCCTCGACGGGGGCTCGGTCACGCTCGACGGGCGCCCTCTCGCCGGCGTGCCGCCACACAGGCGCGGGATCGGCCTCATGTTCCAGGACGACGCGCTCTTCCCACACCGCGACGTCGCCGCCAACGTGGTGTTCGGCCTGCGGATGAACGGCGTCGCCCGTGCGCCCGCAACGGCCCGGGTGTCCGAGCTGCTCGCCCTCGTCGGGCTCGAAGGGCGCGAGCACCGATCCGTCGGCTCGCTCTCCGGCGGCGAGCGAAAGCGCGTCGCCCTGGCCCGGGCGCTGGCGCCTGCCCCCCGGGTCCTGTTGCTGGACGAGCCGCTCGGCGCCCTCGACCGCCCGCTGCACGACCGGCTCGTGACAGAGCTCGCTGATCTGTTCGCCGAGATCCGGCAGACCGCCGTCTACGTGACGCACGACGTTGCGGAGGCGTTCGCCCTCGGCACGCTTGTCGCCGTGATGCGCGAGGGGAAGATCCTGCAGGTGGCCCGCCCCGAGCGGCTCTGGGCAAGCCCTGCCGACGCCTGGGTTGCAAGGTTCATCGGGCTCGCGAACGTCGAGGAGCGCGGGGAGACGTCATTCGTGACCCGCCCCGAGGCGGTCGTTCTCGGTCCGGCCGCCGACGGCGATGCGGTCGTCGTGGCCGCGCACCGTGACGGGCCGGTCGTCACGCTGCGGGCGCGCTACGACGACGGGCGCGAGATCACGTCCGCCCACGCCGGTCTCGCGCCGCCCGCGCCCGGCACGCGCGTCGCCGTCTCGGTCGACCCCGACGCCGTGGTCGAGGTTCCGACAGCGATCGACTGACCGCCGCTGGGCGGCGTCGTCGTCGTCAGACCAGGCGTCGTCGTCGAGCTCCAGCGCGTCGTCGCCCGGCTCCGACAGCAGCCCGGCGTAGCAGCCCGAGGTCGTCCCAATCGTCACTCACGGCCAACTCCCTTCGTGGGTGGATCCCCACCCTCGCGGCTCCACCCGAACGCTACCGCTAGCGCTCCGCGGCACAGCGGGCGTCGCCCGCCATGAGCTGGTCGAACACCGCCGTCACCGACGCGGCAGAGGCGCGGTCGGCCGATGTGAGGCCGGGGCCAACCCACTGGATCACCGGAGTCACGCCCGGGCCCATCACCGTGACGCGGTACTGCTCGCCCGGCGCCGGCGGGCGCATCTCCTGGCTCGGGTAGCCCGGGAACGGCTTCTGCGGCACGAAGCTGTGGCAGAACGTCCCGTTCGGCTTGTGGGCGAGGATGCCGGACTCGCGGCGCCAGCCGGGGCCGTACGCCGAGTTGAACGTGTCGATGTAGAGGTTGCGCCCGTAACGGTCTCGTGGATTGCCGTCACCCGTGGAGCCGAAGCCGTGCACCGGGTTCCCGAGGTAGGTGAGGCGTCCGAACAGCCCCTGCCACGAGCCACCATAGGTCCAGTGGGTATAGACCTCGAGCTTCGGCAGCTCACCCGTCCAGTGCGAGACGTGGAGCTCGAACTGCGTCTGCGACGGCTTCCACGGGTCGAACCCGAGCAGCGGGAGCGAGCGCTGCCACGCCTGGACGGCCCAGTACGACCCGTCCGGCGCCTTGCAGGCCGCGACGAGGTACGGAAGCTCCGGTCCGTCGTAGGGCGTGCACGCGTTCTTGAACGTCGCCCAGTACTTGGCGTTGCGGTACTTGCCCCAGCCCGCCGCGTAGTCGTACTTGAAGCGCACCTGCTTGACGGCGGGGTCGAGGGGAGCGTTCGCGTTGACGGCACCCCAGACGAGGACGTGCCGGACCTTGCCGTTCGACCGCGTATAGGTGAGAAGCGCCTCTCCCTTCGTGTTCACCGCGAGCGACCGGAGCGTCGCGTTGAAGTCCGTCAGCGACTCGCTCGCGAGGGCGGGAGCCGCGACCGAGCACGCGGCGACCGCGCAAAGAGGGAGCAGGAGTCGTTTGAGAGGCCGCACGAGACGCTCATCGGCAGAACCACGCTCTCGGGGTCACCCCTCGTTCCAGTGATCGACGGGGACGCCACCCCTCTAGCGCTCGGGAACGCAGACCTTGTCGTCGGGGCCGACGAGCCGGTCGAACAGGGCGTTGTAGGTGGCGTCCTGCTGCGGGTCGTAGCGCCCGAGCGCCGCGCCCTCCCACTGGATCACCGGCGTCACCCCAGGCCCCATCACGGTGACGCGATGCCGCTGGCCAACGCCCGGCGGCCGGAGCTCGTGAACCGGATATCCGGCCGGGGTCATCTGCGGGACGAAGCTGTAACAGAATGCTCCGTTGCGGCTGTGAGCGACCTTCCCGGCGTCGTGCTTCCAGCCCGCGCCGTAGACGGAGTCGAAGGTGTCGACGTAGAAGAAGCGCGCGTAGGCGTCGCGCTTCCGCGAGGAAGGCGTCCGGAACCCGTACGCAGGTTGCCCGAGGTAGGTGAGCCGTCCGAACAGCCCCTGCCAGCGGCCGCCGTAGGTCCAGTTCGGCGACACCTCGAGCACGGGCAGCGGGCCCGACCAGTGCGAGAGGTGGAGCTCGAACGCCGCCTGCTCCGGGCGGAACGGCGCAATCCCGCGCATCGGCAGCATGCGCTGCCAGCGCTGTAGCGCCCAGTAGGAGCCATCGGGCGCCTTGCACGCCGCCACGAGCCAGACGAGTGGAGGCCCGTCGTACGAGCGGCAGTGGTTCGGGAACGTCTGCCAGGTCTGCTTGCCGTCCTTCTTCAGGCCGCCGGTGTAGTCGTAGCTGAACTGCACCTGAGGGATGGTCGGGTCCGGAGGCCCGGCGTTGATCGCGCCCCAGGCGTAGACGTGGCGGATCGTCCCGCCGCGGGTGCGGTAGGTGACGAGCGCAACGCCGTGGTCGTTCACCTTCAGAGAGAGGAACGCGACATCGAGGTCGCCGAACTGCTCGCTCGCCCCCGCCAGTGACGGGGCACCTAGCATCAGGGCGGCGAGCACGACGGCGATCAGGACGAGGCGTCCGCGCATGCCCGGCGCAGGGTAGCCGTCGCCGGCCTTCTCGCTACCAGCGCTCCCGGTGGACGATCTCGTCGAGCGGCAGCCGCGCCTGCGTGAGCCGCGAGACGAGAGGGCTGTCGTCGGCGTCGCGCGGCTGCCCGCCGATCGTGATCACGCAGACGAAGTGGACGTCGTCGGGCATGTCGAGCAGCGCCTTCAGCTCGGGTACGTCCTCGCCGGCGACGCCGTAGATGCCCGTCCCGAGGCCCTCGTCGAGGGCGGCGAGCTGGAGGAGCATGAACAGCGAGCCCGAGTCCACGTACCAGTAGGGGGCCGGCCAGGCGATCTCGACGCCACCCTCCACGAGCTTGTCCGGCTTCGTGTACCGCTCGTGGTAGCTCGCCTCTCGCACGCCGACGACGACGTGGACCGGGGCGATCGAGATCCAGGGCGGCAGGCCCATCTCGACGTACTCCTCCTCGCCTGCGAGGCGGGCGAGCTCGCGCCGCGTCTCCGGCTCGGTGACGACGACGAGGCGATGGCCCTGGCTGAACCCCGCGCTCGGCGCGCGACGCACGACGCCGACGATGCGGTCGATCACCTCGGGGTCGATCGGGTCCGGCAGGTAGTCCCGCACCATGCGGCGGCGCTTCAGCAGGTCGCGAAGGCTCTCGCTCAACTCAGCTCACTCCCATTCGATCGTGGCCGGGGGCTTCGAGGAAAGGTCGAGGGCGACCCGGTTGACGCCGGGCACCTCGTTGATGATCCGGTTCGAGATCGTCTCGAGGACGTCGTAGGGGAGCCGCGCCCAGTCGGCGGTCATCGCATCCTCGGAGGTGACGGCCCGGATCACGATCGGGTAGGCGTAGGTCCGCTCGTCGCCCTGGACGCCCACCGACTTGATCGCGGGGAGCACTGCGAAGCTCTGCCACAGGTCGCGGTAGAGGCCGGCCCGGCGGATCTCCTCCTGGAGCACGGCATCGGCCGCGCGCAGGATGTCGAGCCGCTCCTTCGTGACGTCGCCGATGATCCGGATCGAGAGCCCGGGGCCGGGGAACGGCTGCCGCCAGACCATCCGCTCGGGCATGCCGAGCTCCTCCCCCACGCGCCGCACCTCGTCCTTGAAGAGCAGGCGGAGCGGCTCGACGAGATCCATCCTCATGTCTGCCGGCAGGCCGCCGACGTTGTGGTGCGACTTGATCTTCGCCGCGACGCCGTCGTCCCCGCCGGACTCGATCACGTCGGAGTAGAGGGTGCCCTGGACGAGGAATCGCGCGTCGCCGAGCTTGCGCGCCTCCTCCTCGAAGACCCGGATGAACTCCTCACCCACGATCTTGCGCTTCGTCTCGGGGTCGCTGACGCCCGCGAGACGGGTGAGGAACCGCTCCTCCGCGCGCACGTGCACGAGCGGCACGTGGAAGTGGCCGCCGAACGTCTCGACCACCTGCTCCGCCTCGTTCTCCCGCATGAGGCCGTGGTCGACGAACACGCACGTCAGCTGGTCACCGACCGCCTTGTAGACGAGGAGGGCTGCAACAGCCGAGTCGACGCCGCCCGAGAGGCCACAGATGACGCGCTCCGAGCCCACCTGCGCCCGGATCCGCTCGACCTGCTCCTCGATCACGGCCGCGGGCGTCCAGCTCGGAGGCGCCCCGGCGACCTCGTAGAGGAAGTTCTTCAGGATCTCCTGCCCGTCCGGCGTGTGCACGACCTCCGGGTGGAACTGGACGGCGTAGAGGCAGCGGCTCTCGTCCTCGAAGGCCGCGATCGGGGTGGAAGGCGATGACGCCGTGACGCGCGCTCCGGGCGGCGGCGCGATCACCGAGTCGCGATGGCTCATCCAGACGACCTGCTCGGGCGGCAGGTCGTGGAAGAGGGGCGACTCCCCGAGCTCGGCATCGGCCTTGCCGTACTCGGCGACGTCGTTCGCCTCGACGACACCGCCGAGGTCGCGCGCCATCAGCTGCATCCCGTAACAGATCCCGAGCGTCGGGATGCCGAGCTCGAGCACCTCCGTGTCGAGCTGCGGCGCGCCTTCGGCGTAGACCGATGCGGGGCCGCCGGAGAGGATCAGTGCCAGCGGGTTCTTCGCCCTGATCTGCGCCGCCGTGAGCCGGTGGCTGACGAGCTCGGAGTAGACGCGCGCCTCGCGCACGCGGCGGGCGATCAGCTGGCTGTACTGGCCGCCGAAGTCGAGCACGAGCACGGGTCGGTCCTCCGGTGCCGCGTTCGCCGCCGGGAACCGGAGGATCTCCGCGTGCTCAGCCACGCCGGTAGTTCGGAGCGTCTTTCGTGATCGTGACGTCGTGGGGGTGGCTCTCGCGCAGGCCGGCACCCGTCATCCGAACGAACTGGGCCCGGTGCATCGCTTCGATCGTCGCCGCACCGCAGTAACCCATCGCCTGCCGCAAGCCGCCGACGAGCTGGTAGACGATCGGCGCCAGCGGGCCCTTGTACGGGACGCGCGCCTCGATTCCTTCGGGGACGAGCTTCTCGGCATCCTCGACATCGCCCTGGAAGTACCGGTCCTTCGAGAACGAGCGGGCGCGCATGGCGCCGAGTGACCCCATCGCCCGGTACTCCTTGAAACGCTCGCCCTGGACGATCAGGATCTCGCCGGGGGCCTCGTCGGTTCCGGCGAGCATCGACCCGACCATGATCGCGGCGGCGCCGGTGCCGATCGCCTTCGCGACGTCGCCCGAGGACGTGATCCCCCCGTCGGCGATCACCGGGACGCCCTCGTCCTCCGCCACGCGCACGCAGTCGTAGATCGCCGTGACCTGAGGGACTCCGACGCCCGCGACAACCCTCGTGGTACAGATCGAACCCGGCCCCTGCCCGACCTTCAAGGCATCGGCCCCGGCGTCGATGAGCGCCTCGGCCGCAGCGGCGGTCGAGATGTTGCCGGCGATCACCTCGATGTCGCAGGCGCCCTTGACGGCGCGCACGACGTCCAGCACCCCTCGCGAGTGCCCGTGTGCCGTGTCGACGACGATCGCGTCCACGTCGACGGCGACGAGCGCCGCCGCCCGGTCGAGCGCATCGGGCCCGACGCCGATCGCCGCGACGACGCGGAGGCGTCCCCGCTCGTCCTTCGTGGCGAGCGGATATCGAACCCGCTTCTCGATGTCCTTGACCGTGATCAGCCCTCGCAGCCGGCCCTCGCTGTCGACGAGAGGAAGCTTCTCGATCTTGTGGCGGCCCAGGATCGCCTGGGCCTCGGAGAGCGTGGTTCCGAGCGGCGCCGTCACGAGGTCGGTGCTGGTCATCACCGATGCGACCGTGTGGGCGGGGTCGGCGCCGAAGCGGAGATCGCGATTCGTGAGGATCCCGACGAGCACGCCCGACGCGTCGGTGATCGGCACGCCGGAGACCCGGTAGCGGGCCATCAGCGCGAGCGCGTCGCCGACGAGTGCGTCCGGCATCAGCGTCACCGGCTCCACGATCATCCCCGCCTCGGAGCGCTTGACCTTGTCGACCTCGGCGACCTGGTCCTCGATCGAGAGGTTTCGGTGCAGGACGCCGATCCCGCCCTCACGCGCAAGGGCGATCGCGAGTCGTGCCTCGGTGACGGTGTCCATCGCGGCCGAGACGATCGGGATCTCGAGCGCGATCGTCCGCGTCAGGCGGGTGACCGTCGACACCTCATGAGGGAGGACGGCCGACTCCGCGGGAACGAGCAGCACATCGTCGAAGGCGAGGCCTTCCTTGCCGAACTTGCCGTCTCGATCGAGCTCGAACTCCAAGAGTCAGTTGACTCTACCCAGCGGGCCGGGCGGCACCCCCGGGACGCGTCAGCCGACCGGCTGCAGTTCGTCGACCTCGACGAGCGAGACGAGGCGCGCCGCCTCGCGCGGGTCGAAGCGGCCGGCGCCGACCTCCAGCACGGAGGCCGAGCCCGCCGCGACGGCGAGCCTGATCGCCGCCTCCGCGGTCGCGCCCTCGTCCAGCGCGGCGATCCAGCGGGCGAGGAAGACGTCCCCGGCGCCGAGGATCGAGACGGGCTCGAGCTGCGGAGCGCGCGCCCGGTAGCGCCGCACCTGGCGCTCCTCGCGAACGAGCGCGAAGCAGCCGGTCTCCAGCGTGATGTGGACGTTGCGGGCGCCCATCTCGGCGATCCGGTCGAGCGCCATCACGAAATCGTCGTCGTCGTCGAGCTCCTGGCCGACGAGCTGCTCGGCCTCGTGCTGGTTGGGCGAGACGAGCCAGGGCTCCGCCTCGATGCCACGGCGCAGCGGCTCGCCCTCGGCGTCGAGGACGACGCGGGCGCCGAGCCTCGTCATCTCGCGTACCGCGTCTGCGTAGAACCCCTCGTCGACACCCCGCGGCAGCGACCCGGCGAACACCACCGTCGAAGCCCCGCGGGAGAGATAGCGGAGCTTGTCGAGCAGGATCTCGAGCTCGTCGCCCGACACTTTCGGGCCCCACTCGTTGATCTCCGTGTACGTGCCCGACGTCGGATCGACCACGGCCGTCGAGGTGCGCGACTCGTCACGGATCCGCACGAAGTCGTTGAGGATCGCCTCCTCGGTCAGCTCCTCGACGATCCGCGTGCCCGTCCGACCCCCGGCGAGCCCGGTGGCGACGACCGGTACGTCCAGCCGCTTGAGCGCCCGCGCCACGTTGATGCCCTTGCCACCGGCGAGCGTCAGCACGCTGCTCGCCCGGTGCCGATGCCCGAGCTTGAAGATCGGAACGGTGAGCGAGCGGTCGAGCGCTGCGTTGAGAGTGACGGTGACGATCACGTGAGTGACCCCTTCCTCTGAACCATGGACGCTACGAGACGAGCCCGAAGAGATGATGGACGGTGCGGCGGGCGTACCACGCGAGCTTCCCCGGGATGCCGACGGCCGAAACCGACTCCGCGGCGACGAGTGGTGTACGCGCTATCAGCCTACCTCCCGCGTACACCCGCACCTCTCCGACCCGTTGACCGCGGACAACGGGGAGCGCCAGGGCCGAGCTCACGACGACGCGCTCGACGAGCGGCTTGCCCACGCGGACGGTGCGGACGATCTCTCTGGGGGCGACGAGCCTCACGGGCGCCCGGCCGTAGCCCGTCTCGGCGAGCCCGTAGACGCGGGTATCGACGGCCTTGACGCGGTGGTACTGCGCGAGGCCCCAGGCGAGCAGCCCGGAGAGGTCGGTGTTCCGCTGAGCCTCGCTCGGCGAGCCGAGCACCGATGCGGTGATCCGGACGCCGTCGCGCTGCACGGCCGCCACCTGCGACCAGCCGGCGTCGTCGGTGTGACCGGTCTTGGCGCCCACGAGCGGGAATGTCCCGATCAGGTCGTCGGTCGAGGTCAGGGTTCGGCCTCCGGCGATCGTCGCCGTCGACCTCGTCGACCAGGTGCGGATGAACGGGTTGCGGAGCGCAGCCGTCAGCAGGGTCGTCAGGTCACGTGCGCTCGACACGTGGCCGGGCTGGTCGAGCCCGTGTGGGTTCTCGAAGTGGGTCGAGGTGAGCCCGAGCTCTCGTGCCTTCGCGTTCATCATCGCGACGAAGCGCGCGATCGAGCCCTTGCCGACGTAGACCGCGAGAGCCGTGGCCGCATCGTTCGCACTCGGCACGAGCGCCGCGATCACGAGATCGTGCACCGTGAGGCGCTCTCCTGGGCGGAGGCTCACCGTCGACTCGCCGATCCGGGTCGCCTGCGACGAGACCGTGACCACGTCGTCCAGGCGAGCGTGCTCGAGAGCCACGAGCACCGTCATCAGCTTCGTCATGCTCGCCGGCGCGCGGGGAGCATCGGGTTCCCGCGCGGCGAGGACGACCCCACTCGGGCCGCCGCGAACGATGTAGGCGGGCGCGACGACGGGCGGCGGAGCGGCGGCGGCCGTCGCGCCGCAGAGCGCGAGGGCTACGGCGGCGAGGGCGAGGAGGCCTCTTCGCATCACGCCGGAATGTAGACGACCGCTACCAGCCGGCCGCGGCCCAGATCTCGGCCGCGAGGCGCGCGGCCTCACGACCGGCCGCTGCACGCCAGTCGTCCTCGCTGTCCCGGTACGCGTAGATCACCGAGCGAGAGGCGTTGACGAGGGCGCTCGCCGGCCCACTCGTGAAGGCCCGGGCGACATCGGCTGGCGTTGCTCCCTGGGCGCCGACGCCGGGCAGCAGGATGATCGCCTGCGGCATCGCGCGGCGGGCGTCCCCGATCACCCGTGGCACCGTTGCCCCGACGACCGCCCCGACGCTCGACATGCCGCGCTCGCCGGCGAGGTCGGCGCCCCACTCGGCGACGAGGCCCGCGACGTGCCGCCACACCGGCGTCCCGTCGGAGAGAACCGCGTCCTGGAGATCCCGCCCGCCCGCGTTCGACGTCCGCACGAGCACGAAGATGCCGGCGCCGTGGTTGCGGCAGGCCGACAGGAACGGGTCGATCGAGTCCGAGCCGAGGTAGGGGTTGACGGTGAGCGCATCGGCCAGCGGCGGCTCGACGCCGCGCGGCTCGAGAAAGGCGGCCGCGTAGGCGCGGGCCGTCGAGCCGATATCGCCCCGCTTCGCGTCGGCGATCACGAGCAGCCCCACCTCCGTCGCGTAGCGCGAGACCGACTCGAGCGCTCTCCAGCCGTCGCTGCCGAGCGCCTCGAAGAAGGCGACCTGTGGCTTCACCGCGACCACGTACGGAGCGACTGCGTCGATGATGCCCTTGCAGAACCGCTCCACCGCACCGGCTGCAGCGGCGCGGCCGAGAACGGCCTCCCCGCGCAACTCCATCGGCAGGAGATCGATCCGTGGGTCGAGGCCGACGACGAGCTGTGTCCGCTTCTGCTCGACGGCGGCGGCGACCCGGTCGGAGAATGCAGCGACCGCGGGTCGCTCATCGTCCGTTCGGATGCTCACGCAGCCAAGGCTACCCCGTTCACCGCAGCGACGATCGCATCACGGTCGAGCCCGACGGCCCGCAGCTCGGGCCCGGGCCGCCGGAGGAAGGTCGCGATCAGGATCAGCTCGTCGGCCTCGATCGCCGCGAGGTCGCCCGCGAGGCGCCGCTCGACCTCGGCCAGCCCCGCCTCCACCTCCAGCCGGCCTCCCCCACCGCGCGGCACGGTGCGGCGGGTGACGACGGAGCCCGCCACGAAGATCGCCCGCATCATCCCCGGCTCGAGCGCCGGCACGACGAGGCAGGCCCGCAGCGCCCGCAGGCGCCCGAGCTCGTCGATCCGCTCGACGACCTGCTCGAGCGCGGCGATACGGTCGCGCAGCCGGGCTGCATCCTCGAAGCGGAGGTCGCCGGCGAGGCGGCGCAGTCGCAGCCGCAGGCCGGGCAGGACCTCGCGTGGATCGTCGCCCTCGAAGCCGTCGAGCGCCTGCGCGGCCCGCCGGGCGAGGGATCTGCCGGCGATAGGGCCGTGCGGCGTCGGCTCGGGGCCGCACACCCACCGGGCGCCGCGGCGTCGGAGGTAGACGTGACGGTCGGGTCTCGTGCCGCGCGCGTTCGCCGGCGGGCGCAGCTCGCGGAGGAGGCGCAGCTCGTCGAGCGCCGCCTCGAGCTCGCTCCCGCAGGGATGCCAGTCGACCTGCGCGAGCACGCCCAGCGCCGCCTCGACCGCCGGGCGCTGCCGCTCGCCGGAGAAGTACGAGCGGAGCCGGGCGCTGAGGTTGCGCGCCCGTCCCACGTACAGCGCCTGCCCGCGCGCGTCGCGGAACACGTAGGTACCGGGGGTCGTCGGCGCGCCGGCGACGAGCGAGCGCCTGCCGTGCAGCCGGCGGGCGCGTGGTGCGGACAGCTCGACGAGGTCGGCGACGGTCTCCGCCCCGCGCTCCTGGGCGAGCCCGATCAGGGCGATCAGGATCTCCGCCGTGGCGGCGGCGTCCGCGAGCGCCCGGTGGCAGGGCTCGACCGAGGTGCCGAAGAAGTGTGCGAGGTGCCCGAGGCCGAACCGCCTCGTGCGACCACTCAGCAGGCGGCGGGCGAGCCAGACGGTATCGACGACCGGTGCCGCGACCCGCCTGCCGGTCAGGCGCTCGACGGCCCGGTCGAGGAACCCCATGTCGAAGCGCGCGTTGTGGGCGACGAGCACGGCGTCTCCGGCGAACGAGAGGAAGCGGCGGACGGCGAGATCGGCGGGCGGCGCCCTGCGGACGGCGCCCTGCCCGATGCCGGTGAGCGCCGTGATCGCGGCCGGCAGCGGCACGCCGGGGTTGACGAGCGTCTCGAAGGTGAGGCCGGTTGCGAGCCCGTCGACCCGTTGGGCGCCGATCTCGACGATGCGCGAGCGGGCCGGCGAGAGACCGGTCGTCTCGAGGTCGAAGACGACGAACGAGGCACACTCGAGGGCGGTGGCTGCGCCCGGCGGCTCGGCGAGCCCGACGGCGGCACCCCGCCACGCGAGCCGTGCGTCTCCCGTGACCACGTCGTCGAGCAGCGCCCGCGCGATCGCGGTCGGCGCCGAGGCGAGGGCGAAGAGCGAGCGAGCTGCCTCGCTGACCGGAACCGGGCCTCGCCGCGCTTCGACGAGCTCGACGAGGCGGTCGGCACCGTCGAAGGAGAGTTGCATCCCGTCGATGGTATACGAACATACGTTCTATGCCAAGGCAAAGAGAGAGGGCCCCGGGGGGCCCTCTCTGGTGCTCCACGGAGGAGGGAGAGCCGCTAGTTGACGGCCTTCTTGAGCACCGAGCCGGCGGAGAACTTCGGCACGGTGGCGGCCCGGATCTGGACCTTCTCGCTCGGGTTGCGCGGGTTGACGCCCATGCGGGCGGCCCGGTGGGTCGTGTGGAACTTGCCGAACCCGGTGAAGTTCACCGTGTCGCCCGCCTTGAGGGCTTCCTCGACGGTCGCGAGAAAGGCGTCCACCGCGGCGCTTGCATCGCGCTTGGACAGGCCACTCTTGCCGGCCACTGCGTCTACGAACTCCTGCTTCGTCACTGCCACTCCTCCTACTAGATGGTCGTTGTAAGGACCGCCGGAGACCCTAACACTCCGGCGGATTCGGCTCAACCATGCGGATCTTCAACCATGCGGATCATCACCCTCGCGGATCTGCGTCGGCCGGTCGGGGGTCGACGCGACCGAGCGCTCGCTGGGCTCCGGGCTACTCGTCAGGGGAGCGCCCGGCGAGGAGGTCGCTCGCTCGGTAGAGGGCGCGGAGCCGCACCCCCAGCCGGGCGAGAGCGTCCGCCCCACCTTCTTCACGGTCCACGACGCACACCGCGTGGCGGACGACGAGGCCGGCATCCCGCAGCGCCGACACCGATTCGGCCAGAGCGCCCCCGGACGTGACGACGTCCTCCAGAAGGCACACGAGATCCCCCCGGTCGAACGGGCCTTCGATCCGATTCGCTGTGCCGTATTCCTTGGTCTCACTGCGCACGATGATGAACGGCAGTTCGGACGCCATGGACGCAGAAGCGGCTAGAGCAACCGCTCCAAGCGCCGGTCCGGCCAGTCTGATGGTGTCTGGCTCGACATCACGCGCCACCTCCGCGAGGCGCTCGCCGAGCGCGCGCAGCAGGTCCGGTCGCGTCTCGAACCGGTACTTGTCGAGGTACCACGTCGAGCGCTTGCCCGACCGGAGCAGGAAGTCGCCCTCGAGGAGCGCGTGCTCGACGAGGAGGCGGCCGAGCTCGTCGGTCACGATCTCGTGGCCTCGGCGGCGATCTGCAGCAGCCGCTCGAGCTCGGGCGATCCCGGGTCGAGGGTCACCGACGAGCCGTCGGCGTAGCCGATCGTGGCGCCACCCGCGTCGTCGTCGCGGCCGCGGTTGACGAGCCACCAGGCGGCCGCGGCGAGCAGCGCCAGCACGGCGAGCCTACGCATCGTCGGCGTCCTTCTTCTTCCTCGTGGCCTTCGGCGGCTTGCCCTCGTCGAGCCGGTGCAGGGCCGTCCGGAGGTCGTAGACGACGAGGCCCGCGGTCGGGGCCGCGACGGTCGTGGCGACGGCGCTGCGGCCGCCCTCGGAGACGACGAAGACGCTGCCCGACTCGAGCGCGACCTCTACCCTCGACACATCCCCGGACGGGCGGACGTCCGCCGCGGCGGCGAGAAGCTCGGCGGCGATCCGGGCCAGCCGCTCGCCCCGCTCCGGCGTCCCCGAGCTCGCGAGCACGAACCCCGACCCGCCCAGGATCGCGACGTCCTCGACCTGGGACGAGAGGCTCATCAGCTCGGCGAGTGCCTCGTTCGGCTCCACGTCCAGACTCTACCTCCCGGGCGGCGGCAGGATCGCCCTAGCCGCCGGGTTTCGCCCCTGTCGCTCAGGCGACGGCGGCCGAGCGCACGGAGGCGAGCGGCGAGCGCCGGCGCACGGCCTCCGCCACGAGGAGACGCAGGGTCGGCTCCACGTGCTCGAGGTCGTTCGGCTGCCCGTCGGCGTAGATCTCGACGAGCCAGCTGCCTCCGTCGGCAGGGGCCGCCGCCGCGAGCACGGCGGACATCCGGAACAACTCGAGCAACGCCACCTCGCCGCGGTCGGCCTCCGGATCCTCCCTTGAGATGACGAAGCTGCCCCCGGCGCGAAGGATCCGGGCAGTTGCCGGGTAGTCGTCGGTCGCATACGCATCCGTTCCCGGCCCTGCACCCTTCGACCAGGTCCGACCGGCACGGAGATTGACCGTCCAGAAGGTCGCGAGCGTCCCGCTCCCGGACGCCTCGAACGAGATCGAGGCCCGCGCGGCATCGACGGCGCCGCAGACATGCGCGACGACCGCCTGAAGACGCTGGTAAGGCCCGGCGATCGACAGCTCGCCGTCGAGGTCGCGGAGCGACCGGCGGAGCAGCTCGGCGGCGGCGGGCGAGTCGTCGCCGCGAATCTGGCGGCGCGGGACCGCGGCCGGGTCGACGACGCCGTTCCACACCGCATCGTGACTCGCGTCGGCCACGCAGACGCGATTGCGGCCCGTGCGCTTGGCGACGTAGAGCGCGTGATCCGCCGCGCGGAGCAGGTCTGCCGGCCGGCCGGCTCCGAGACCGACCGAAGCGATCCCGAAGGAGGCGGAGATCGTGGGAGCCCGCCGACGGGCCAGCGTCGCGATCACCCGCTCACCGGCTGCGTGCGCGTCCTCGGCGCTGCCACCCGCAAACAGGAGGCAGAACTCGTCGCCGCCCAGCCGGTACACCGTGCGGCCCGCGCCGAGATGCCCGTCCGCCTCCGCCGTCAGGGCCGCCGCAACCGCCGCGAGCGCCTCGTCCCCCCGGGCGTGACCGAGCGCGTCGTTGAGATCCTTGAGGTTGTCGAGGTCGGCGAGAAGCAGGGCGACGTCGCCGCCGCTCTCCCGGGCCTCCCGGGCGCAGAGCTCGAGCTGCTCCTCGAGCGCCCGCCGGTTGCCGACCCCCGTGAGCGGATCCTTGAACGCGAGATCGGCCATCCGGGCGTACAGCTCGGTCCGCCCGACGGCCGCGGCGACCTGCCCCGCGATCGTCTCGAGGAAGCGCACGTCGCGCGAGCCGAAGACGGGCAGCCCCTCGCCCCGCGCCGCCCAGAGCTCGCCCCACGCGGATCCGCCGAGCATGATCGGCACGGCCACGCACGAGTGCTTCCCGACATCGCGGAGCAGGGCGGCCTCGGCCACGAAGGCGTCCGGATCGTCGAGCGAGGTCGTGTAGGACTTCCCCTCGACGAGCAGCACGCGCAGGGCGTCGTCGTGATCGAGCCGGTACGTCTCGTCGGCAGGGCGCCGTTCCTCCCACTCCGCGAGCTCGCCGGTGTTGACGATCACCCGGAGCACCCGGGTGTCTGCCTCCCAGCGGGAGACCGAGAGCGTGTCGGCGCCGACCGAGACTCGCGCCTCGTCGGCGGCGAGCTCGACGAGGTCGTCGAGCTCCTCGACGGCCGCAACCGCCGAGGCGATCGTGATCAGTGCGTGCAGCTCACGCTCGAGCCGGCGCGCGTCGCCGTCGCTCTCGGGGGGCGCCAGGAGATCGGAGAGGTCGCCGTCGGCCTCCGCCGCAGCGACCGTCCCATCGGCACCGATGCAGCCGAGCAGCACGTCGATCACGGCCGGATCGAACTGTGTGCCGGCACACCGCTCGAGCTCGGCCACGGCATCGCTGACGGGCAGGGCGCTGCGGTACGGGCGGTCGGAGACGAGCGCGTTGAAGGCGTCGCACGCGAGCACGATGCGCGATGCGAGTGGGATCGCCTCGCCGGCGATTCCGTCGGGATAGCCGCTCCCGTCCCAGCGCTCGTGCTCGTGCCTGACGGCTCTCGCGACGCGGCCGAGGCCCGGCAGCGGGAGCAGGATTCGCTCGCCGATGATCGGATGCTCCCGCATCAGCTGCCATTCCGCCTCGTCGAGCGGCCCGGGCTTGTTCAGGATCGAGTCGGGGATGCCGATCTTGCCCACGTCGTGGAGCAAGGCCCCAGCCTCGACCTCGGCGAGCGACGTGCCGTCGAGGCCGATCGCCCGCCCGACCGCTACCGAGAGCTCTCGCACGGTGTCCGAGTGCTCGCCCGTGTAGCCGTCGCGGGCGCTCAGCGCCACGGCGAGCGACCGCACGACGGCGCCGTAGGCTTCGGCGGCGCGGTTGCGCTCCTCACTGATGCCGGCAAGCGCCGCGACGAGTGCCTGCTCCCCCTCGAAGAGGCCGCGGGCAGCGTCGAGCGCCTCCCGGCGAAGATCGTCGAGCAGGCGTGGATCGGGCATCACAATCCTGATCGGCAGGCGGGCCGTACGAGATTAGTCCTGCGACAGCGCGGCGGCGAGCGCCGTGGCGGCACGCGCCCGGTGCGAGTTGGCGGTCTTCCACGCGTCGCCGAGCTCGGCGACCGTCTGCTCCTCGCCCTCGGGCACGAAGACCGGGTCGTAGCCGAAGCCGCCCGTGCCCCGGCGTGCGCCGGCGATCGTTCCCGCCAGCGTGCCCTCGGCAACGACCTCCTCGTGGTCGGGCCCGATCGCAACGATCACGCAGACGTACCGCGCTCGCCGGTCGGAGGCCGCCGAGAGCTCCTCGAGCAGGCGCTCGACGCCGTCGGCGGCCCAGCGGGCCGAGGCAAGGCCGGGCCTGCCCCCGAGGGCGGCTGCCTCGATACCGGAGTCCTCACCGATCACCCACGCGTCGGACGGGGCGTCGGCGCGGCCGTGCAGGGCCTTCCCGCGCGCGTTCTCCTCGTAGCTCGACCCCGTCTCCGGCGGCAGCTCCTGATCGTCGATCAGCTCGATCTCCCACTCCGGGAGGGCGCGACGCAGCTCGACGAGCTTGTGCGGATTGCCGGACGCGAGCCGGGCTCTCACTCGCGTGGTGCGTCGGCGGCCGCACGCTGCGCAGCGGCGAGCTCCTCGATGCCGCCGGCGGCGAGGTCGAGCAGCTCGTCGAGCTCGTCCCGGGAGAACGGCTCCTGCTCGGCGGTCGCCTGCACCTCGACGAGGCGGCCGTCGGCCATCATCACGACGTTCATGTCCGTGTCGGCCTGCGAGTCCTCGGGGTAGTCGAGGTCGAGCACCGCCACGCCGTCGACGACGCCGACCGAGACCGCCGCCACCGAGTGGGGCAGCGCCTTCGAGAGGCCCATCCGGTCGAGCGCCCGATAGGCGGCGACGTAGGCGCCCGTGATCGCGGCGCAGCGGGTGCCGCCGTCCGCCTGCAACACGTCGCAGTCGAGCCAGAGCGTGCGCTCGCCGAGGGCCTCGAAGTCGCAGACGGCGCGCAGGGCACGCCCGATCAGCCGTTGGATCTCGACCGTGCGACCGTCCGGACGCCCACGGGACACGCCGCGCTGGGTGCGCTCACCGGTCGAGGCGGGCAGCAACGAGTACTCGGCGGTCATCCAGCCGCGCCCCTTGCCGCGCAGCCAGCGCGGGATCTCCTCCTCGACGGTCGCGGTGCAGAGCACGCGGGTCTTTCCCTGAGACCACAGCACGCAGCCGTGCGGCTGCTCGAGGAAGTCGGGCAGGATGTCGAGCGTGCGGAGCTCGTCGGGGCGGCGGCCGTCGTGCCTCGGGCCGCTCATGCCGCGACGCTCTCGAGCTCGGCCACGGTCACGCGCTCGACGTCGGCGATCGGAAGTTGCAGGAAGCGGCTGCCCATGGCCTTGAACGCGGCCGGATCGCCGGTCGTGAGGAAGCGATACGCGCCTTCACGCCCGGTGTCGTTCTCGATCGCCTTGCGGGCGAGCGTCTCCGACACCTCCCGCGCCGTCTCGTCGGCGGAGAAGACGAGCGTGACATCACGGCCGAAGACGCGCTGCAGGATCGGGCGGATCAGGGGATAGTGGGTGCAGCCGAGGACGACCGTGTCGACGCCCGCCTCCTTCAGCGGGGTAGCTGCCTCGCGGACGGCCGCGACCGTCGCCTCGCCGAACGGGTCGTCACCCTCGATCAGCGGCACGAGCTTCGGGCAGGCGACGGGGACGACGGTGACGCCCGCGTCGAGCGTCCAGATCAGCGCCTCGTAGCGGCCGCTCGCCACGGTGGCCTCCGTCGCGAGCAGGCCGACGCGCCGGTTGCGGGTCGCCCGCACGGCCGCGTGCGCCTCGGGCTGGATGACGCCGAGCACCGGCACCGAGAGAGAGCGTTGCAGGTCGGGGAGCGCGGCGGCGGTGGCCGAGTTGCAGGCGGCGACGACGAGCTTCACGCCCTGGCCTTCGAGGTAGCGCGCGATCTCACCGGCGAAGCGGCGGATCTCGCCGAGCGGCCTCGGCCCGTACGGCAGGCGCGCTCCGTCGCCGAGGTAGACGAAGTCCTCGTGCGGCATCGTGACCAGGCACTCGTGGAGGACGGTGAGCCCACCGGCACCGGAGTCGAACACGCCGATCGGGCGGGAATCCACGCGCGGGAGTGTAGTGGGCCTGGCGCCCGGACTGCGGCAGGGCGGGCGCACCGGCACGGTCACGTGGAGCGTGCCGGCGAACTCCCTGCCTGCCGGGCTCACGCTCGATACGACCACGGGCGCGATCACGGGCACGCCCACCACGCCGGGCACCGCCACTTTCACGGTGACCGCGACCGACGCCGGGCCGCCGGCGCCACCGTGGCCCCGGGGCACCGCGACGGGGCTCGTGACGTTCTTCGAGGGCAGCACGAAGCTCGGACGCGCCGCCGTTGGAGTGGGCGGGGTCGCCGTCTTCACGACGTCCAAGCTGACACCGGGCCCGCACGGGATCACCGGCCGGTACGGGGGCGACGACCTCGACGCCCCGTCGACGTCTGCCGGGCTCGAGGTCGTCGCCGGGACGTAACGTCGCACGCCAGCGTGGGCGCACGAATCGCCGCTGCCTCTATCTTCCAGCCATGACGGCGACGGTGCGCCTCGGAACGTGCAGCTGGGCCGACGAGGGCCTGCTCAGGGCCTGGTACCCGAGAGGCGTCTCGACCGCGGCGGCCCGTTTGCGCTACTACGCGGAGCGCTTCGACGTCGTCGAGGTCGACTCGCCCTTCTACGCCCTGCCGGATCCCGACGTGACCCGCCGCTGGGCCCAGCGGACGCCCGACGAGTTCACGTTCCACGTCAAGGCCGGCGCCGCGATGACGTTCCACGAGGGGGAGCCGACCGATGCGGCGTTCGCCGCCTTCCGCGGCTCCATGGGGCCGCTCGAGCTCTCGGGCAAGCTCCGGGGCGTGCTGCTCCAGTACCACCCACGCTTCGCCAAGTCGGCCGAGGCGAAGGCCGAGCTCGCCCGCGCGCGAGACCGGCTCGACCCGCTCGTGCCGCTGATCGAGTTCCGTCACCGCTCGTGGATGGAGTTCGACGAGCGCTCGGACACGCTCGGCTTCCTCGAGGAGCACGGGCTCTCGTACGTGTCCGTCGACGCTCCGCTGACCCGGGCCACGAACGTCGCACCGCGCGTCGCCGCGGCGACGCACCCGGTCTCCGTGATCCGCTTCCACGGCCGCAACGCGCAGACCTGGAACATCCGCGGCGGCAGCGCCGCCGACCGCTTCGACTGGATGTACTCCGACGAGGAGCTGGCCGAGTGGATCGGCCCGACCCGGCGGCTGACGGAGCAGGCCGACGAGGTGTACGCGCTCTTCAACAACAATCGAGATGACTTCGCGCCACGGAGCGCGGTGATCTTCCGCGGGTTGCTCGACGAGGCCGGGATCCCGGCGACCGGCGGGATCGATCTGCCCCCCGCAGAGATGACGCTGTTCTGAGGCAGAGCCCGGACGACAGGCTGAAGCCCGTCGCCGCGCGCTAGGCTCGCGCCATGCGCGTCCTCTCGATCGTCCACGAGCCCACGTCGACCGGGGGCGGCGGGCTGTTCGAGGAGGTCGTCGAGCAGCGGGGCGACCGGCTCGACCGAGTCAGCATTGCCCACGACGCCTCCGGGCTCGACCACCCGGAGCGCTACGACGCGGTGATGGTCTTCGGCGGCGCGATGCACCCGGATCAGGACGGCGAGCACCCGTGGCTCGCCGACGAGGCCGACTTCATCCGCGAGACGGTCGAGCGCGAGGTGCCGCTGTTCGGGGTGTGCCTCGGAGCGCAGCTGATCGCGCGCGCCGTGGGCGCGCAGGTTGGGCCTGCCGCGATCCCCGAGGTCGGCTGGCACGTCGTGGACGTGAACGAGGCCGGCCGCGCCGATCCCGTGCTCGGCGTCCTGCCGGACCGGATCGACGCCTTCCAGTGGCACTACTACGGCTTCGACGTGCCCGCGGGCGCGGAGCTGCTCGCGGACAGCGATGCCGCCCGCCAGGGCTACCGGCTCGGCGAGCGCACGTGGGGCGTCCAGTTTCATCCCGAGGTGACGAGGCACATGCTCGACCACTGGTTCGTCGAGGGCGAGGCCGAGCTGCCCGATCCCGCCGTCGTGCGCCGGGAGACGGACAAGTTCCTCGGTGCCTGGAACGAGCACGGCCGCCGGCTCTGTGGTGCGTTCCTCGACGTTGCCGCCGGCTGAGCGGCGGGCTACTCGATCGGGAGCCCGGGGTCGGCGGCCCACTCGTGCCACGAGCCCGGGTAGTTGCGCGCCTCGTACCCCGCCACGCCGAGCAGCTGGACGGCCATCGCCGAGCGTCCGCCCGAGTGGCAGTACGCGATCACCTCGGTGCCCTCGGGGGCGCCGACGAGGCCCCTGATCGCGGAGGCGTCGGGCGCCAGGGCGAGCTCCTGCACGTCGACGTGGCGGGCCCCGGGCACGTGGCCGTGCCGGGCATCGCAGGGATAGCCGGCCTCGCCCGCGAACTCGCCCGCCGAGCGCACGTCGAGCACGACGAGGCCTTCCTCGCCGAGGCGTCGCTCGAGCTCCTCGCGGGTGACGTCGCTCACAGGCCCGCGACGACGGCGATCTCGGCCGCGATCGAGGGCCGCTCGGCGAGCCGAACGAGCCAGCCGTCGACGTACGAATACGGCTCGAGCGACACCCCGAGCATGTCCCGGGCGCGGATCACCCACGGCACGAGCGCGATGTCGGCGAGGCCGAACGAGGCGCCGGTGAGGAAGGGCTCCTCGGCCAACGTGCGGTCGAGCGCCGACATCGCGGCGTCGAACGCGACGTCCGCACCCTCCTGACCACGCCGGAGCGCGTAGTAGGGGTGGGTGAAATCGTCGTCACGGAAGACGAGCAACCGCGCCGCGGCACGCGCGCCCGGATCGGCCGGCAGGAGCGGCGGCTCCGGGTATCGCTCCTCGAGGAACTCGTTGATCACGGCCGACTCCGGCAGCGCCCAGCCGTCCTCCTCGAGCACCGGCACCCGCCCGACCGGGTTCAGCTGGTACACCCAGTTCGGGCGGTTCTCGAGGTCGATCAGGGTCGTCTCGTACGGCACGCCCTTCTCGGCGAGCGCGATCCTGACCCGCGCGCAGTACGGGCAGCGGGGCGCGTCGATCAACGTCAGCATCAGCGGTCGATCCTCGTGGCCTCGTCGGACTCGGGCGCGTCGGCCCAGCCGTGCTCGGTGCCCGAGAGGCCGAGAGCGGCGGCGAGCCCGGCGAGCAGCTCCGGGGCGGGCAGCAGGTCGGCGGGCGCGCTCGCGACCGGAGCGGCGGCGCGCACGGAGGCCTGCGAGGCGCCGGTGTAGCGCTCGACGACGACCGGGTTCGCGTGCAGCGCGATGACCTCACCGGGAGGCAGGGCGCCGTGGAACTCGGGCACCGACGCGTACTCGTCGACGATCCCGCCCCGGTCGAACAGGATCATCCGGACGAGCGCCTCCTCCTCCACCCCGACGGTGATCGTGACGAGCCCCGTGCGCGAGGAGATCTCCTTCGCGAGCCGCCGCAGCATTGCGGGGTCACGGTCGCAGACGTCGTCGTAGACGGTGACGTAGCCGTTGCGGGGGCTCGTCACGATCGAGCCCTTCGACCGCCCCGGCAGCCGGGGCACGAACATCTCGACGGCCTTCAGGATCACGTCGGTGTCGTCGGTCTGAGCATGGATCGAGCCGAAGGAAGCCGCAACGTCCGTCTCGCCGAGACGGTCGGCGAGCGCGGCGACGGGGACCGCGAGGACGAGCACCTCGTCGCGGAAGCCCCAGCGCGCATAGGTCGCGCGGGCCGCCGTGTTCGAGGCCATCACCTCGAGGTCGACGGTGTCGATCCCGTCGGCGGCGAAGCGGACGGCCACCGCACGGGTCAGCGCCTCGGCGACACCCGCCCGGCGTGCCGCGGGCCGGACGTAGAGGTCGGTGATGCGCCCCACCCGCGGCCCACGGCGGCGGGCCAGGATCATGCCGACGGCCGCACCGTCCCGCTCGGCGAGCCAGCCGAGCCCCGACTCGACGATGGCGCGGATCTCGGCCAGCTCGGTCGCGTCGTCCACCGGCTCGTGCGCCGGCGGCGGTACCTCGGCCTCGAAAGCGCGCCAGAGCTCCTCGAGCACGGGGAGGTCGGCCAGGGTGGCGCTGCGCACGGTCATCCGTGCAACCTCGCGCCTGCGAGCAGCATGTGGCAGGCGACGTTGCGCCGGCTTCCGAATCGTTCTCCCACGTCACGCACCTCCGTCTCGTCGAGATCCCTGCCCGAACCGTAGAAGAACGACACGGCCTTGCGCACGCCGAGGTCACCGGCCGGCCAGGCGTCGGGCCGGCCGAGCGCCCGCGCGAGGAACCAGTCGGCGGTCCAGCGGCCGAGCCCGCGCCGGGCGGTGATCGACTCGATCACCTGCCCGTCGGGCAGGTCGGCGAGCGCCTCGAGATCGAGATCGCTGCGCGCGAGGCCGATCGCGTACTCGGCCTTGCGGGTCGAGAAGCCGACGTCGCGGATCTCGCTCTCGGAGGCGGCGGCGATCCGTTTCCTGGCCGGAAACGCCCAGGCCTGCCCGTGCCGCTCGCCGAAGCGCTCGATCAGCCGCGAGCGGACGGCGAAGGCGGAATGGAGCGACACCTGCTGGGCGGTGATCAGGGTCACGAGCATCTCCCACCGGTCAGGGACGAGCGGCGGCCGGTAGCCGGTCAGGGGCTCTCGCAGCGACGCGAGCGTGGGCTCCGCCGCGGCCCAGCTCCAGAAGTCCTCGAGGTCGAGCGGCTTCCCGAGCAGCCAGCCGACCTCCTCCGCGATCGCATCGCCGAACGGCTCGACGTCGACGCCGCCGGCCGCCGCCTCGATCCGGACCTCGCGCCCGGCGACGACCCGGTGCAGCGCGCCGTCGTGCCACGGGTTGGCGCGGTCGACGCCGTAGGAGCGGAACCGCTCGGTCGAGGCGTGGAAGTCGTACGGCTGCGGGAGGGCGAGCAGAGCCATCGGACGATCGTACGCGCGGGGACCTGGACGACCGGGGCCGCCGGTCGCCGCTACTTCCGGATCGTCGCGGAGACGACCGGCGACACCGCGGTGCTGCCGTCGCTGCCGCGGGCGATCGCCATCACCTCGACCCTCTCTCCCCGCCGGAACCGCGTCGGGTCGAGGAAGGCCCGGAACGGGGCCCCGTCGTCGACGGCGATTCGCGTCCAGGCCTTGCCGGCGCGGCGCATCGCGAACGCGACCGTGACGGGGTCCTGGGTCTTCACGGTCGCCGATACGCGGACGAGGTCGCTGAGCAGGTCCGGCGCGACGCGCACGGCCGGCGCCGGCGCCACCCGGGTCGGCAGATCCGCCTCCGCCCGGTAGAGCAGCGCCTGCAGCGGCGGAATCGTGAGGGTCACCCTGCCGTCGCTGCCGCTCGTGACCGCTGCGGTGGCGCCGAGCAGCGGGGCCCACGAGGCACCGGGCGTCGCCGTCTGCACCGTCACCTTGACCGCGGCCGTGGTGCCGTTGAAGGCCTCCAGGTACTCGCGGCGGGCCTGACGGTCGATGCGGCTGACGACGAGCGACGACGAGTCGGCAGCGCGCACGATGCTCGACCCGGTCGAGAGCGCGGGGTGCAGGTCACGCAGGCGACCGAGCGCGCGCAGGTGCTCGCCGACGGGATTCCCGCTGACGTCGAACGACGAGCCGGTGCCGATCGGTGGCGAGCCGATCCGCTTCTCGGTCTGCCAGTCCTTGACCTGGGTCGGGAACATGTCCTGCCGGGCCGCCTTGTCGCCGCCGCTCCCCATCATCCCGACCTCGTCCCCGTACATCACGACCGGCGCCCCGCGGAGGAGGTAGAGCAGGCTGAAGCCGAGCAGCACCCGCCGTTGCAGCTGCGCGCTCGTCGCACCGAAGGCCTGGGCCGCGATCATCGTCGCGGCGCGCCCGGTGTCGTGGTTCCCGAGGAACGTCGCAGGCGTCGGCGCGATGCCCGAGGCGGTGCGGAAGTAGTCGTCGTCCGAGATGCGGCTCGCGACTCCGCGCGCGCCTGCCGAGCCGCCGGCGAAGCGGTCGAGCGAGTCCTGCAGCGGGAAGTCGATCACGTTCGGGAGGCCGCGGTTCCGGACGTAGCCGGAGAGCTCGACGGCGTCGGTGTCGAACACCTCGCCGAAGATCTGGAAGTTCTGGACGCCTGCCTGGCGCGCCGCCGCCTGGATCTTCGGCACCCAGGCGCCGAAGAAGGCGCGATCGACGTGCTTGGCCGTGTCGACGCGGAAGCCGTCGAGGCCGTACCGCTTGATCCAGTCGCCGTAGATCTGCGCCAGGCCGTTCACGACCCGGGGCTGCTCGGTGAAGAGGTCGTCGAGGCCGTAGAAGTCGCCCTGCTCGAAGCACGTCACGCTGCAGGACGAGAAGTCGATGTCGCCGCGGTCGTGGTAGGCCGTGACGTCGTTCAGCCACGCTGGCTTCTTGGCGGTCCGGTCCGAGCCGAGGAGCAGCGCCTGGCGCGGCATGTTTCCCGCCGAGAGGCACGGGAAGGTCGTGCCGCCCGCGTACTTCGACGCCTTGAACGGCTTGCCGTGACAGTCACGGTAGGGCTTCTCGTCAGGCCCGACGAAGCTCCCGCCGACGAGGATCACGTCCGCCGTGTGGTTGACGACGACGTCGAGGATCACCTTCATCCCGAGCTTGTGGGCGCAGTCGGTGAAGCCCTTGAAGTCCTCCGCGCTGCCGAGGTGCTTGTCGACGTCGGTGAAGTCGAGCCCCCAGTAGCCGTGGTAGGCGGCACTCGAACCCTGGACCGTCTGCTGTCCCACGACCGGCGTCACCCAGATCGAGTTGAAGCCGAGATCCTTGATCCGCTGCAGCCCGTGCACCGGATCGGTGCAGCCGCCCGTGAGGCCCTTGAGGTCGCCGCCGTGATACCAGCCCGAGTCGGTCGGGTCCAAGCCCGTCACCGACCGGTTCCCGGTCTTGCCACCGCGGTCGTTCGACGGGTCGCCGTTCGCGTACCGGTCCGGCATCACGAAGTAGATGCGCTCCGAGGCGAGCGCCGAGTACACGGGCGGCTGCGAGAGCTGCGCGAGCAGCGCGCCCGTGGGAGGTGCAGCGTCCGTTCCGCCGGCGGCGAGGGGAACCGCGACGAGTGCGACGATCCCGAGAGCGGCGGCGGCCCAGCGGGCCAGCCCGCGGCTAGCGGAGAGCGGCACCGGTCTCCTCGTCGAAGAAGTGCAGGTTGTCGGGGTCGACGGCGACCGGCACTGTATCGCCGATGTGCAGGACGACGCGCGGCGGGAAGTGCGCGATCAGGTTCGGCCTGGCACCCGCGATGCTCTCGCCGCCGGCGGCCGGTGCATCCTCGGCCGAGGCATGAGCCTCCGTGCGCACCGGCACGGCGTCGATCGTGAAGTACGCCATCACCCCGGACCCGAGGGCCTCGACGAGGTCGATGCGCGCGTCGAAGGTCGGGAAGTCGGGGCGCGACACGGCGGGATACAGGTCCTCCGCCCGCATGCCGAGGATGACCTTGTGCCCGTTGCACCCGCGGACGCCCGGATAGCGCGCGAGGGACGAGGGCCCGACCGGGATCGCGGTAGGGCCGACGGTGACGGTCGTCACATCCCCGTCGACGCCGACCATTCCCTCGACGAGGTTCATCGGCGGCGTGCCGATGAAGCTCGCGACGAACATGTTCGAGGGCTCGTCGTAGAGCTGCTGCGGGGTGTCGACCTGCTGCAGCTTGCCCATGCTCATGACGGCGACGCGGTCGCCCATCGTCATCGCCTCGACCTGGTCGTGGGTGACGTAGACGGTCGTGACACCGAGGTCGTGCTGCAGCTTCGCGACCTCGGCCCGCATCTGCACGCGCAGCTTCGCGTCGAGGTTCGAGAGCGGCTCGTCCATCAGGAAGACCTGGGGCTCGCGCACGATCGCGCGCCCCATCGCGACGCGCTGCCGCTGGCCGCCGGAGAGCTCCTTCGGCTTGCGCGCGAGGTACGGCGTCAGGTCGAGCAGCTTGGCCGCCCAGGAGATCCGCTCGTCGATCACGTTCTTCGGGATCTTCCGCAGGCGCAGGCCGAACGCGATGTTGTCGGCCACCGACAGGTGGGGGTAGAGCGCGTAGCTCTGGAACACCATCGCGATGTCCCGGTCCTTCGGCGACACCTCGTTGACGACGCGACCGCCGATCGAGACGGTGCCGGCCGAGATCTCCTCGAGGCCCGCGACCATGCGCAACGCCGTCGTCTTTCCGCACCCGGACGGGCCGACGAGCACGAGGAACTCACCGTCGGCGATGTCGAGCGAGAGGCTCTGCACGGCGTGGACGTTGCCCTCGTAGATCTTGTCGACGTCCTTCAGCACCACTTCAGCCATCACGGCCCTCCTTCGTCACGTGAGTCTCCAGACATGGAAGGCGGGGCCGTCGTGAGGAAGCACGGCGACGTCCCCCCGCACCTCCGCATCCCCGCCGGTGAGTGTCTCGAGCGCTACGCACCCGAGCGTCGCGAGCGGGAGCCGGATCGGCTCGTGCCCGGCCCGTGCGGCGAGGCAGAGCAGGCGCTCGCCGGGAAGCTCCCGCAGGTAGGCGATCGCGTCCGCCGAGACGTGCGCGTAGCGCATGCCGCCGCGGGCGAGCGCGGGGCTCGAGCGGCGCAGCGCGACGAGCGCGCGGTACCCGTCGAGCGTCGGCCCGTCCCAGGTCTCGGGCCTGCTCCAGGGCATCGTGCGGCGGGCGTCCTCGCCCCAGTCACCCTGCAGCCCGATCTCGTCACCGGCGAACACCATCGGCACGCCGACGAGCTGCCCCTCGCGCGAGCCTGCGACGGTACGGAAGCGGGCGGTGTCGTGGCTGTCGAGCAGCGTCCACGAGTGCAGCACCCGGTCCCAGGGGATGCCGCCACGAAAGCTGCGCATGCCCGAGACGACGTTCTCGCCGGATAGCCGCGGCAGCCCGATCGGGATGCTCCAGAAGAAGTTGAGCAGCTCCTCGGGAAGCTCCTCACCGCGCAGCCACGTCCAGACGGGACGGAGGAAGCCGGAGTAGTTCATGCTCCCGTGCCAGCCGTCACCCTGGAGATCGGCGCGGAAGTCGTGGCCGTGCTCGGCGACGAGCAGCTTGCCGCCGACGCTCCTGCGGATCTCGCGCGCGACGCTCGTCGTGACGGCGAGCTCCCGGTAGCGGCCGACCATGTTCGCGACGTCGATGCGCCAGCCGTCGAGGTCGTACGGCGGCTCGAGCCAGCGCCGCGTGATCTCCGTCATGCGGCGGCGAAGCTCCGGCGACCCCCAGGCGAGCTTGGGAAGCGAGCGGACGCCCATCCACGCCTCGTAGCCGCCGGGCAAGGCGTCGTCGAAGTAGAAGAACTCGCGCTCCGGCGCATCGGCACTCTGCTGCGCGGCGACGAACCACTCGTGTGCCGAGCCGCAGTGGTTCAGCGTCAGGTCACCGATGAGGCGGAGGCCGCGCGCGTGCACCGCCCGTGCGAGCGAGGCGAGAGCCTCGTCCCCGCCGAGGAGCGGGTCGACGCGACCGAACGAGCTGGCGTCGTAGCGGTGCGTGCTCGTAGCCGGAAAGAACGGGGTCAGGTAGACGATGCTGGCGCCGAGGCGCTCGATGTGGTCGAGATGCTGCTCCACCCCGCCGAGATCGCCGCCGAACAGCTCGCGCGGCGTTTCGGGGCCGCGCCCGGTCGGCAGGTCTGCCCAGTCGCGCGGCACCGCCCAGTCGGGAACGTTTCCGTTGCGCGCGAATGCGCCCGTCGTCGCGAACCGGTCCGGGAAGATCTCGTAGACGACGCCTTCCGCGTGCCAGTCGGGGCCGAGCGGCGCGACCGAGAGCATGAAGTCGAGGTCGTCGGGCACGTCGTGGCGGAAGAGACCGGCACCGTTGACCCACGCGTACCCGACGTCACCGCCACCGAGCACCCAGCGATAGGGGACGGTCGGATTCCAGACCGGGACGGTCGCCGACCACCAGGTGTCGGTCTCCGTCTCCTCGTCGATCACCGCCGTCACGCCCCGAGGCTCGCCGTCGCGCAGGTAGCGGACGGCTGCCTCGTCGACGGCCGTCTCGCGGGGGACGCGCAGCCGCACGGTGACCTCGTCGCCGATCTCCGTCGGCTGTTCGGGGACATACAGCGGTGAGCCGTCGTGGTGCGGCTCGCTGAGGGGAGCCCTGAGGCTCATCCCTTGACGGAGCCCGAGGTGAGGCCGTGCACGATGAACCGCTGCAGGAACATGAAGAGAATGACGACCGGGATCGCGGCCAGCACGACGCCGGCGCAGAACGGCCCCCAGCGCTGGCCGTACTGGTCGGCGATGAAGCCGTACATGCCGACCGGCAGAGTGAACTTGGTCGTCGACTGCAGCAGCCGGCCGGCGATCAGGTACTCGTTCATCGTCGAGATGAAGGACAGCAGGCCCACGACCGCGAGCACGGGCGCCCCGAGCGGCAGGATGATGCCCCAGAACACCTGCGCGGGAGTGGCGCCGTCGACCCGGGCAGACTCGTCCAGCTCGTTCGGGATCGAGTCGAAGAAGCCCTTCATCAGCCACGCATTGACGCCGAGCGCGCCGCCGAGGTAGACGAGGACGAGGCCGGAGAGCGAGTTGAGGCCGATGACGGGGAAGATCTCGCCGGTGCGGAGCAGGATCAGGTAGATCGCGACGACCGCGAGGAACTGCGGGAACATCTGGATCAACAGGAGCGTCAGCATCCCCATGCGCCGCCCCTTGAAGCGGAAGCGCGAGAAGGCGTAGGCGGCGAGGGCGCCGAGCATGACCGTGAAGAGCGCCGACGCGAACGCGACGATCATCGAGTTGAGGTACCAGTTCGGGTAGTGGACGTTCGTCTTCTCGCCGTTGATCGAGGGGTTGGTGAGGATCTCGCGGAAGTTGTCGAGCGTGAGGCTGCTCGGGATCAGCGACGCGCTCGAGAGCGACGGGACGGAGTTGAACGCGGCGGAGATGACGTAGAGGGCCGGGAAGATCGCGAAGGCGATCGCCAGGATCGAGATCAGGTAGCGCCACCACAGGTCACCGCGGCGACGGGGCTCCTTCGGGCTGGCCACGGCGACCCGCGAGCCCGAGAACGGTGCCTCTGCTTCGTCGAGCGTGTCGATCGTCGTCATACCAGGTTCTCCAGTGATTTGGTGCGCCAGAAGGAAACCGCCGAGATGGTCGCGATGATGAAGAAGATGATGATCGAGACCGCCGCGGCGAGGCCGTAGTCGGAGCCCTTCCCCGCCTGGAAGGCGAGCTTGTACGTGTAGCTGATGAGGATGTCTGTCGAGCCGGCGACGGCCTGGTCGGCCTGGAGCGGGCCGCCACCCGTGAGCAGGTAGATGTTGTTGAAGTTGTTGAAGTTGAAGGCGAACGATGCGATCAGGAGCGGCGCGGTCGCGACGAGCAGGAGCGGCAGCGTGATCTTGCGGAACACCTGGCGCGGTGTCGCGCCGTCGACGCGCGCAGCCTCGGTGAGCTCCTCGGGGATGGCCTGGAGAGCGCCGGTGCAGACGAGGAAGAAGTAGGGGAAGCCGAGCCAGAGGTTGACGAGGATGCAGGAGACCTTGGCCCAGGTCGGGTCGAAGAGCCATGGGATGTGGATCCCGAGCAGGTTGTTGATCGCCCCGAAGTCGTCGTTCAGGAGCCCGCCCCAGACGAGCACGGAGAGGTAGGCGGGGATCGCGAACGGGATCACGAGCAGCGCGCGCTGCAGCCGCTGCAGGCGGAGGTCGGGCTTGTTGAGGACGATCGCGAGGAAGAGCCCGAGCGCGAAGGTGAGGAAGACCGAGAGGCCCGCGTAGACGAACGTCCAGATAAAGACGCGCACGAACGGGTCGCGGACGAGGGGGTCGGTGGCGATCTTCTTGAAGTTGGCGAGGCCGATGTAGGTGCGCCACCCAGGCTCGAGGGCCTCACCCGACGCGGAGACGTAGG
>Ga0302299_10000072_pt1 | contig 39212 bp, 32 predicted proteins | sample III_Fen_N3_4_FD_198795 | JGI IMG/M metagenome (GOLD analysis project Ga0302299, IMG submission 198795) | Peat permafrost microbial communities from Stordalen Mire near Abisko, Sweden - III_Fen_N3_4 | ecosystem: Environmental > Terrestrial > Soil > Wetlands > Permafrost | place: Sweden: Abisko...
CGATCGCGATCGCCGGGCCGCGCGCGTCGCCGGCGGCGTCGACGTCGAGCAGGTGACCGAGCGGTGTCCAGGTGGTCGCGCCGCCGGTGACCTCGGCGGCGACGACGCCGAACGAGCCGGCCCACGCGTCGTACGCCACCGCGATCGCCGGGCCGCGCGCCGCCAGGCTCAGCTGATCGCCGCCGCTCGGCGGGGCAGCCAGCGCGATCGGCGCGATCGCGGTCCACGCGTCGCCTCCGCGCAGCACGCGGAGCTGGCGGCCGGCGTCGATCCAGCCGATCGCCACCGCGTCGCCGATCGCGAGCGCGGGCTCGCCGATCATCGGCCCGGCGATCGCGGGGTCGCTGGCGATCGGCTGCCATGCGGCGCCGGCCAGCCGGCGCACCGCCGCGGTCGCGCCGAACACCGCGGCGATCGGCGCGCCGTCGCCACCGGTGGCGAGCGCGATGTGGCTGCCGCGCCCCGGCGACGCGAGCTCGGTCCACGCCGCGCCGTCCCAGCGCGCGACGCGGCCGGCGCCGCCGTCGATCCACGCGACCACCGGCGCGCCGCTACCGTCGAGCGCGACCGCGGGCGTGCCGGCATCATCACCGAGCTCGCCGCCGATCGCCGACCACGCGCCGCGCACGAGCCGGCCGACCGCGACGCGGTGGGCGCCGGTGGCGCCGACCGTCCAGGCGGCGACCACGCCGCCGCGATCGTCGATCGCCAGGCTCGGCGGCGAGGTGGCGGCGCCGCGATCGACCGCCGGGCCGCTCCACGCCGCCACCGTGTAGGCGGCGTCGAGCGAGGCGTGCGTCGCGTTGCCGTCGGGGGCGGCGACCGTCGCGTCGACATGCACCGCGAGCGCGCCCAGCCCGCGCGCCGCCGGATCGAGCGTCACGGCCAGCGTGTCGGGCGCCTCGACCGCCACGGTCGCGGCGATCGCGGCGCCGTCGAGGGTCGCGGTCACCTGGGACGCGGCCGCGGTGTCGGCGGTGATCGGCTCGTCGAACACGAACCGCACCGGCTCGTGCAGCCAGGTCGCGGTGCCGACCGCGGGCTCCACCCGGGCCAGCGCGGGTGGCCGGCCCGGGGCGCCGGGATCGCCGGCGTCGTTCGAACCGCCGCCGCCATCGCCATCGCTGGCCCCGCCATCGCGAGCTTGATCAGGAGCCGAGGAGCTCTTGCCGCAGGACAGCGCGAGCAGGGCGCAGCCTGCGGCGAGGCGATAGTGCATGCGCGCCGAGCATCGCAAGCGACATGCCGCCCTGCAGATGCATCCACGCGTATCCCCCGGGCTCGCGCTGTGACATCGGCGCTCGACGCGCCGCCCATCGCTGCGATCTGGCGCGCACATAGAACACTGTATTTCGCCCGGTCTCAGCGGCCGGCGGTGTGCCCCGACCACGCTTCGTAGTCGGCGATCCGGCGCGACAGCACGGCGACGTCCTCGCCGGTGGCGGCGCGCTCCTCGGCCGCGACGACGAGCAGGCCCATGGCGGCCTGGAGCAGGCGCCCGCCGGTCAGCGGCAGGTTCGCGCCGCGCAGCGCGTACTCGCGCACCTCGGAGATCCGGAACGCGACCTGGCCGACCTGGAGATAGTCGCCGCGCAGGTAGACGACATCGGCGCCGACCAGCAGCGCGTGCTCGATCTCGCGGCGCGCCGACGCCTCGCCCTTGCCCTCGGCCTGGGCGCGCATCCGGCGCTTGGCATCTTCGTAGACCTCGGGGCGCGTGATCGGCGCGTCGCGGGTGTACGGCGCGAGCTGCTCGGCGATGCCCTTGGCCGCCTCCGGGCCGTCGGCGACGTGGAGCGCGACCTCGAGATCGCCGAGCGCGAGCAGCAGATCGCGGCTGCGCGATCGGCGGCGGCCTTCGCTGAACCGCTCGTGCGCGAGATAGACCAGGCCGGCGCAGGCGAACACGCCGCCGGGCACGGCGTGCAGCGCGGCGGCGGCGGCGGCGGCGGTGGCGAGCCCCGACGCGAGCAGCGGGCCGGTCGGCGAGCGCCCGATCAGCTCGACGCGATCGAGCAGCCGGGCATCGAGCCGGATGATCGGGTTGCCGGGCGGGGCGATGACCAGCCACGCGCCATCGACACCGATCCCGCTGCGCGGCAGCAGGCGGGTCCGATCGATCGCGCTGGGACCGACGGGGTCCATCACTCGATCAATCCTACCCCAGCTCCACGACGCCGACCTCTGCGAGGTGTGCAAAGGCCAGCAACGCCTCGGCTTCCCTCACACCGGCCGATTTGACGAGCGATAACAGGTCCCACCGGCCATCGACGCGGCCTGCGAGCTCGAGCTCGGTGGCGTTGAGCTCGTGCTCGGGACCGGGGGGGCGGATCCGTTTGGGCACGCGGTGGCGTGATAGCAGCTGTTTGGCCACTTCGGCGACTCGCGCGCGTTCGATCTGTGTGAAGGTCTTGCGGACCTCGGCGTCGCTCGGATCCTGATGGAGCGCCTGGGTCGCCATCGCGAGGGCGCCGGCGCGATCGCCCTGGCGCAGCCGGGTGCGGGCGCCAGCCGCCAGCTCGACGGCGGAGTTGCTGCGCTCGCGGCCCTTGCGGTCGATCGCCAGCTTGCCGGTCTCGACCAGGCGTGCGAGCGCGTCGTAGGTCGCGTAGCGCTCGCCGGCGAACGCCGCGGCGATGTCCGAGGCGGCGTGGCGGTCGCCGGCCAGGCGCCAGACCCGAGCCACATCAATGACCTGGCCGTGCTCCGGAGCCGGCGAGACCGCCTCGGGTGGTGCGCTGAACATCACGTCGTCCGCCCCTAGCACCTCCATGATCGCGGTCATCCGCGACGTCCGGCGCCGGGCCACCGTGAGACAGATCTCGATCGGCAGCTGGGCATAGACGCCGCCCGACGGCGGTTGCGACCTGGGCACGACCTCGAACTGGCCCTCGGTCCAGCTGAGGACGTCCGTGATCGTCTCACGGATCTTCGTGGTCAGGATCTCGACCAGGACGGTCTCGGACAGCAGCCCCGACATCAACAACACCTTGCCGAGCGGCACGCCGGTCTCGGTGCGCGCCTCGAGCGCGTCGGCGAGCGCGCGCTCGGGGACGATGCCGCTGCGCACGAGGATGGTCCCGAGCTGCTCGTCGCGCCGGTTCGAGCTCGCCCACGCGATCGCGCCACCCTCGATGACGAGCCCGCGCAGGTGGCCGCGGCGCTCGAACGTGATCGGCGTCGACAGCCGCCGCCGGCCTGCCCACTCGAGCACGTCCTCCGCGGACATCGTGCCGAGCGCTCCACGAACCGACATCGCTTGAGCATAGCGGAGAATCGGCTATGTTTGGGGCCATGACCGTCGAGGCTCCGCAGCCGCCCGCGTCCGGGCCCACCAAAGAACTCCCCGTGGCCGTGGCGATCCCGACGCCCCAGACCGCCGGGCGCCCCGCGCGGCGCGGCGTCGCGATCGACGCGCGGACGCTCGCCGTCGGCGGCGGGGTCGCGGCGATCGGCGTGGCGGTGCTCGCGGTCTTCCTCTGGATGGTGCCGACCGCGGCGGCGCGCGAGCTGACCGCCGCGTGCCGCGGCCTACGCGCCGAGCCCGAGCTCAACGCGGCGCTGTGCGCGGCCGGGCAGCCGTGCGGGTTGCCGTCGCCAGCGCCCGACTTCACCGCCAAGGACATCACGGGCAAGGACGTGAAGCTCTCGGACTTTCGCGGCAAGGTCGTGCTGCTCAACTTCTGGGCGTCGTGGTGCGGCGTCTGCAAGACCGAGAAGCCGGCGCTCAACGCGATGGCGGGCGAGATGGCGAGCGGCGACTTCGTGGTGATCGCGCTCGCCTCCGACCATGCGTGGGCCGACGCGCTGACCGGCGTGCTCGAGGCGCTCGCGCCGCAGGCGGTGCCCGACGGCCAACCCACGATGGCGAAGGTCAGCGCCGCGTTCCGCCAGGCGCTGCCCAACGGCACGCCGTTCAAGGTGCTGCTCGATCCGCCGCCGGGCGACGAGAACATCGGCAAGATCACCGCGGCGTGGGGCATCAAGGCGGTGCCCGAGAGCGCGCTGATCGATCGCCAGGGCAACATCCGCGCGTACTTCGTCAACAAGCGCGACTGGCAGTCGCCGGTCGCCGAGACCTGCCTGCGCTCCGTCATCGACGGCTAGGCTAGCGATGGCCCGCGTCCTCGTGATCGACGACGAGCCCGACGTCGTGCGCCTGATCTCGAAGGTGCTCTCGGGCCGCGGTCACGTGGTGCACACGGTGCGCGACGGCGCCAACGCGCTGGTCCGCGTGAACACCGAGCGCCCGCACGTGATCCTCCTCGATAGCGACATCCCCAAGATCGACGGCGCCGAGGTGTGCCGCCAGATCAAGCGCAACCCGGCCACCCGCGGGATCCCGGTCGTCATGATGACCGCGTCGTACATCGACCTCTACGACGTCGGCGCCGAGGACGGCCCCGATGCCTTCGTCGTCCAGCCGTTCGCGCGCGACGTGCTCGGCGACGCCGTCGACCGCGCGGTGCTCCGCCGCACGGCGGCGCCGTGACGGCGCCGCGCGTCCCGTTCACGATCCTGACCGGCTGGCTCGGCGCGGGCAAGACCACGGCGCTGAACCGGATGCTCGCGGCGGCACACGGCAAGCGGATCGCCGTGCTGGTCAACGAGCTCGGCCGGATCTCGATCGACACCCAGCTGATCCTGGGCCGCGGCGGCGACGTGCTCGAGCTCGCGGGCGGCTGCGTGTGCTGCAAGGTCGACATCAAGAACGACCTGTGGGACGGCATCGGCGACATCATCGCCCGGTCGTCCCCCGACTGCGTCGTGCTCGAGACCACGGGGATCGCCGAGCCGGCCGCGATCCTCGACGGCCTGGTCCGCGTCCCGGACGTGGTGCGCGACCGGATCCAGCCGGCGGGCGTGATCTGCGTCGTCGACGCCGAGGCCGGCGCCGCGGCGATCGAGGCCCGCGACGAGGCGCGCGCGCAGGCGCAGAGCTGCGACCGCGTGATGCTCGCCAAGCTCGACGTCGCGACCGGCGACGCCGTGCGCCGCAGCCACGCGATCCTCGACGCGATCGCGCCCCACGCCGAGCGCGCCGCGTTCCCGGCGGACGACGCCGGCGCGCGCGCGATGACCGCCTGGGTCACCGAGCCGCGGGCGCTGCGCGCCTGGACCGAGCGCCGCCACGGCCACGACGACGACCACGGCCACGGCCACCATCACCCGAACCAGCTGATCGCGGTCGCGTTCAGCGACGACGCGCCGCTGCTCGGCGACCGCGTCCTGGCCTACCTCGAGTCGCTCGGCGAGCGGCTGATCCGCGCCAAGGGCTTCGTCCACCTCGCCGGCGATCCGCGCCGCGGCTTCGTCGAGCGCGCCGGGATCCGGACCGAGCTGCGCCACCTGGACGCCTGGGGCGACGCGCCCCGGCGCACCGAGCTCGTGCTGATCGGCGACGATCTCGACGAGGCGGCGCTGCATCGTGGCCTGTGGGCCTGCCGCGCCGCCGGGTAGCCCGCCGCCTCAGGCCGGGCGCGCGGCGGACCAGATCGCGATCCCGCCGTCGACCGCGTGCTCGTCGATCGCGGCCAGCTCGTCGTGGGTGAACGCCAGGTTCTGGAGCGCGGCCACGTTGGCCTCCAGCTGCGCGACGCTGCTGGCGCCGATCAGGGTGGAGGTCATCCGCGCGTCGCGCAGCGTCCAGGCCAGCGCCAGCTGCGCCAGCGACTGGCCGCGGCGCTTCGCGATGGCGTCGAGCGCCCGGATGTGCGCCATGACGTTCGGGTTGAGCCGCTCGGCCTTGAGGAAGTGACCGACGCTCGCGCGTGAGCCGTCCGGGATGCCGCCGAGGTAGCGGTCGGTCAGGATGCCCTGCTCCAGCGGCGAGAAGCAGATCGCGCCGACGCCGAGGCCGCCGAGCGCGTCGAGCAGACCGTGCTCGATCCGGCGGTCGAGCATGCTGTAGCGCGGCTGATGGATCACCAGGGGCGTGCCCAGCGCCTTGAGGATCCGCGCGGCCTCCAGCGTCTGCTCGGGAGCGTAGTTCGAGATCCCCGCGTACAGCGCCCGGCCGGACCGGACGGCGGTATCGAGCGCGCCCATCGTCTCCTCGAGCGGCGTCTCGGGGTCGAAGCGATGGCTGTAGAAGATGTCGACGTAGTCCAGGCCCATGCGGCCGAGCGACTGATCGAGGCTGGCCAGCAGGTACTTGCGGGAGCCCCCGTCGCCGTACGGGCCGGGCCACATATCGTACCCGGCCTTGGTCGAGACGATCAGCTCGTCGCGGTACGGCCGGAGGTCAGCCGCGAAGGCGCGCCCGAAGTTGGTCTCGGCGCTGCCGTAGGGCGGGCCGTAGTTGTTGGCCAGGTCGAAGTGGGTGATGCCGAGGTCGAAGGCGCGGCGCAGGATCGCGCGGTTCACCTCGGGCCCCCGGCCGTCGCCGAAGTTGTGCCAGAGGCCCAGGGACACGGCCGGGAGCTTCAGCCCGCTGCGCCCGCAGCGGCGGTAGCTCATCGTGCCATAGCGGTCATCAGCGGCGACGTAGGTCAAGGGGAACTCCCGAGGCATCGTACGACGGATCGCTCGGCACGCACCCCGAGCGGAGGGCGATCTGGCAGGAACCAGCGCGATCGGGTCGCCGGCGCCCGGCTCACTTCCAGGCCGCGGCGCGCACGTGGGTCAGCGCGGCCTCGCCGGCGACCAGGCCCGCGTCGTCGGCGTCGTGGATTGCCACGCCGACCAGATCGCCGCCGGCCGGGACCGCGCCGAACGCGGCGTCGACCGCGATCCACGCGCGGCCGGTCCAGCTCACCGCCCAGCGGTGGCGGATCAGGCGGTCGCCGTCGACGCGGAACCCGGTGACGACGCGGGTCGGGATCGCGCGGGCGGCGGCGAGCGCGGCGTAGGACAGGGCGAAGGTCGTGCAGTCGCCGGCGGTCGCGGCGGAGGCGGCCCCCGCCGAGATCGGGCTGGCGGCCAGATCGGGGACGATCCGGTCGTGGACGCCGGCGACCAGCGCGGTGATCGCGCGCGTGCGGTCGGGGCCGGCGGGGCCGGGCGGCAGGGCGCCGGCCAGGTGCGCCGCGAGCTCGAGCCCGCCGCCGCGGCGCAGGCGCTGGCCGGGCACCGGCGGCAGCGCGAGGTCGCCGTCGAGCTCGAGCTCGAGCACCGGGCGGGCACCCGGGCTGCCGGCCAGCGGGATCGACAGGGCCGCGATCAGATCGACCGGATCGAACGGCGCGGCGGCCTGGGCCGCGGTGATCCGCGTCGCGATCACGCCTTCGCCGTCGACCACCCGCAGCGGCATCGCGTCGGGGCCGAGGTCGATCGTCGCCTCGGCCGTGGCTTCGCGCGCGGCCGGCTCGCCGGCGGTGGTCGCGGCGCGCTCGAGCACCAGGCGCGCGACCAGGCGATCGGGGGCGATCGGATCGATGCGCCCGGCGCCCGCGACGAAGCCGCGGGCCGGCAGGAACACGTCGCCGGCGAACCGGCCATCGCGGCGAACGACCAGGGGCACGAGCTCGGCGGGGATCGCCGCGCGAGGCAGCCGCCGCACGCCGGCCTCGTCGCTGACGATCCAGGCGGCGGGGCCGCGATCGGCCTGGCCGTGGCGCACCGCCTGCGCGCGCTCGGTCCAGGTCACGTGTGACGGCGACAGGCGGCGATCGGCGGTGATCTCGATCGTCGTCGCCAGCTCGACCGGGACGTCGCCGCGCAGGAACCGCATCGTCTCGGTGCGCCGCACCACGACGCCCGCGCGCGACCACTGCTCGGTCTCGTGAGCTGTGCCGATCTTTGCGCCGCCCAACCAGATCGCGTAGTACCGCTCGGTGTCTGAAGGCCGCTCGGCCACCGGTATGTCGGGCGGCTCCACGGGCGCGGGGGCGCACCCGGCGAGCAAGACGACAAACGGCCAACGCACGCGCGGCCATCGTAGCGAACCCGCGGGCGCCGGCGCAAAATCTCGGCGCAAATGACGGCGCGCTGGATGATCCTTGGCTGCGGCTACACCGGAACCCGGCTGGCTCGCACGCTGGTCTCGAACCCCGAGCTGGCGGGTGACATCGTGGTCACCCGGCGCGATCGTGAGGCCGCGCGCGTGCTCGGCGTCGAGCTCGGCGTGCGCGGCGTGGCGGCGGACCTCGCCAACCTCGGCGCGCTCGCCGTGACCCCCGGCTCGATCGTGGTGTGCGCGGCGCCGCCCGGCCCAGATCCGGCGCGCGAGATCGCGAACGTGGTGCGGGCCGCGCGCGGCGCCGCGAAGCTGGTCTACATCTCGTCGACCGGCGTCTACGGGCCCGGCCACGGTGCGTCGGTCGACGAGTCGTGGCCGATCGCGCCGATCACCGCGTCGGGTCGGGCGCGCGTCGCCGCCGAGGCCGCGCTCGCCGGCTCGGACGTGCCGTGGCTGGCGTTGCGCGCCGCGGGGATCTACGGCCCCGGCCGCGGGCTGGTCGAGCGGGTGCGCGCGGGTACCTACCGCGTGGTCGGCGATGGCAAAAGCCACGTCGCGCGGATCCACGTCGTCGATCTGGTGGCCGCGATCCTCGCCGCCGCCGGCTCGCCGGTGACCGGCGCGGTCAACGCCGCCGACGACGATCCGGCGCCGATCGGCGAGGTGGCCGACGCGGTGGCCGCGCGGCTCGGGTTGCCGCGGCCGCCGCGCGTGCCCGTCGCCGCGGTGTCGCCGGAGGTCGCCGGCATGCTGACCGCCGATCGCCGGATCTCGAACCGCCGGCTGCGCGACGAGCTCGGCGTCGAGCTGCGCTACCCGAGCTGGCGCGACGCGCTCGAGGACGAGCTCGCGGCGGGGGCGTAGCGGGTCACGACCGGCGGCGCCGGAGCCTCACCGTGCCGCAGATGCCGCCCACCAGCGCGAGCGCGCCGAGCTGGCCCGCGAGCGGCGCGCCGGCGCCTCCGCAGCCACGGCTCGCGGGCCGGGCCCCTGGTGGATCCGGTGGTGGATCCGGTGGTGGATCGGGCAGGGGCGGCTGCCGCGGGCACGCCGCGGCGGGGCCGGTCGCGCCGAACTGCTGCTGCACCGAGGGCCAGAGGCTGCCGCAGGTCGACTGTTCCATCGTGCCCGCCGGGCAGTCGAGCGGGCCGGCGAGCTCGGCGAACCGGAGCAGCTCGTGCCACGTCGCGCTGTCGGTCGTCGCCGCGACCGCCTGGTTGTCGGGCTCCCAGTTGGTGCCGCAGCCGACGATCGTTCCATCGTCGCGCCGGCCGACGCACGCCAGCTGCGGCGCGTTCGCCATCGCCGAGAACGTCGCGCCGCCGTCGGCGGACTGGAACGCTCCGCCCGCCGCCGCGACCAGCACGCCGCCGGTGGGCTCGATCGCGACGTCGAGGATCGGCCCCGCCGTGGCGAGCACCTCGCGCCAGGTCGCGCCGCCGTCGCGCGAGCGATACAGCCGATCGCCGCCCGGCGGGTTGGCGCCGGCCGACGCCAGCAGCACGACGTCGGGGTCGGCGCGATCGACGCCGAGGGCGTAGACCAGCGGCGTGGTGCCGAACCGGACGCCGGCGAGCGGCGACTCGGTCCACGTCTCGCCGCCGTCGTCGGTGATCTCGACGTGTGCGGTCGGCGGCAGCGGCCCGCCGTCGGCCCGCGCGCCGGCGACTTGATATCCGGTGGCGTAGACCCGCTGCGCGCGCGACGGCGCGATCGCCAGGCTCTTCCACCAGATCGCCTGCGAGACCATGCCGCGCGGCATGAACGTCACGGCGTTGTCGGTCGAGCGGAACACGTCGTTCGGCTTGCCGCCGTCGGCGGTCGCGACCCACACCTCGCCGGTCGGTCCGACGTCGATCGCGTCGATCCAACGGTCGGCGATGCGGCCGGGATCGTCGATCGGCAGGTCCTGGGTCGCGGTCGTGAACGAGCAGCCGCCGTCGCGGCTGACCCGCAGCCCGGTGAACGTCGTCGCGAAGATCGCGCCGTCGGCGGCGATCCGGTACTTGGGATCGAACGTGCCGCCGTAGCCGAGGTTCTGTTCGCAGATCCAGCGGAACGAGCAGCCGTCGTCGTGGCTGATCAGCAAGCCAAACGTCGACGCGATGTAGATCGAGCTCGGGTCGCCGGGCCTGAAGTGAACGCCGTTGGTCACCGGCGCGCGGCCGTTGGCGCTCGCCGTGCGGCCCGTGGCGAGCGCGCCCGCGACCAGGAGGGCGGTGTTCACGGCGTACGCGCGCATCGCTCGATTGTAGCGACGCGCGCGCGCGGGAGGCGCACGCTGGTCGCGGCGAGCACGGGCGATTCTCGCCAGCCCATCGCTGGCGAAACAAAACTTCACTCGCTAGCTTTGTCGACAGGTTATGAGATCGATGCCAGGCTCAGGACGAAGCAGCGCCGAGAGGGTCGTGATCACTCAACACCGCGACGGCTCGCTCGTCGTCTACCAAGGCCCACGTGGATAGGTTCTACTTGCTTGCGCCGGCCATGTTCCTGGCGGCGTTCTTCTGCGTCGCGTTCGCGGCCTACACCGTGATGGTCGTGATGGGCCGCGCGCCGGTGGTTCACGGCGTGAAGCACAACCAGCTGTTCGGCCCGTTCTTCGCGCGGTTCCTGGTCTGGGTGATAGGTCCGCTCGAGCGGCTGTTCCACGGCCGGGTGTCGCCGAACGTGGTCACCGCTGCCTCCCTGCTGATGTGCGGGATCACCGGCGCGGCCGCCGGGCTCGGTCACCTGCCGGGGGCCGTGTGGCTGTACATCTTCGCCGGGATCCTCGATGTGCTCGACGGTCGGCTCGCGCGGGTCACCAACCAGCAGAGCCCGGCGGGCGCGCTGTTCGATTCGGTCAGCGATCGCTGGGGCGAGCTGTTCGTGTTCGCCGGCTACGTCTGGTACATGCACGACTCGCCGTGGCTGCTCGCGGTGATCGGCGCGATCGGCGGATCGATGATGGTGAGCTATACGCGCGCGCGCGCCGAAGGCCTCGGCATCGAGCTGTCGGGCGGCGTCATGCAGCGCGCCGAGCGCATCGTGCTGGTCGCGGGCGGCACGCTCGTCGCCGCGTGGTACGGCGGCGATGGCGATACGTCGTCGCTCGTCGAGCCGATCCTGGGCGTCACGATGCTGATCTGCGGCGTGGCGTCGTCCGCCACGGCGGTCAGCCGCTGGATCATCGGCTATCGCGAGCTGGCTCGCCGGTTCGAAGCGCGTGCCGGCGAGGCGATCACCGTGTCTGCGCTGGTCGCGCCCAGCGTGCCGGCGCGGGTGCGGATGCCGGCGCACGTGCGCAAGGTCGCGCCGCTCGAGCAACACTGATGGATCGAGCCGGCGGTCTGATCCGCGGTCGCGCGTGACATGACCGTTACATCACCGCGACGACCGGCGCGTGGTCGCTCGCGTCCTGGCCCTTGCGCGCGTTGCGGTCGATGGCGCAGCTCGTGCAACGCGCCATGAGCGGTGCGGTCAAGTAGATGAGATCGATGCGGAGCCCCTGGTTCTTGAAGAACGAGACGCCGCGGTAGTCCCACCACGAGTAGACCTTGTCGTCGCCGTGGAGCTGGCGAAACGCGTCGGTGAGCCCGAAGCCGGCCACGTGGGCCATGGCGGCGCGCTCGGCCGCGCTGCAGTGGATTGAGCCCTGCCACTTCTCCGGCGACCACACGTCGCGATCGTCGGGCGCGACGTTCATGTCGCCGCACAGGGCGAGCGGCTGATCGGGAGTCGCGGTGCGATCGAGGTAGTGGCGCAAACGCGCGAGCCACCGGAGCTTGTACGGGTAGCGATCCGAGCTCAGCTCCTGGCCGTTGGGCACGTAGACGCACACGACGCGCACGCCGTGCGTCGTCGCCGCGATCGCGCGCGCGTCGCCGTCGTCGTCGCCGTCGCCGAAGCCGCGGGTCACGTCGACGAGCGGCTGGGTCGATGCGATCGCCACGCCGTTGTAGGTGCGCTGGCCGAACATCGCGACCTCGTAGCCAGCCTTCTTCAGCGGCGCGAGCGGAAACTCCGCGTCGGAGACCTTGGTCTCCTGCAGGCACAGCACGTCGGGGTGTTCTTGGCCGAGCCACGTGACCAGCCGCTCCTCGCGCGCGCGGATCGAGTTGATGTTCCAGGTAGCCAGCTTCACCGGCGTACCCTACCTCCCCGCCCTGACGCCCGAAACCGCGCGACCGACGTGCCCGCGGGAATAGGCACGCCGCGTGCTCTCGTTACGACCATGGAGCGCGCGAATCACACCCACGCGCCCTCGATCGTGAGGATCCCCATGAAGCCGCAAGCCGACCTGTCCCTCTGGAACATCATCGAACGCCTGCAGCGCCGCCTGGAGCGCCAAGGCATGACCCCAGCCTTGGCGGATCGCGCGCTGTCGCTCGCGCTGCGTCAGCTCGCCGCACGGCCCGCGTTGTCAAATTGACAAGCGACCTGACCGGGAGCGCTACGATGTCGGAAGTTTTTCCGACGGTGTCTTTGGGTCGAGGTAGGTAGCGAGCTTGTCGTGGATGTACTCCTTGGCGCGGCCGCGCCACAGGAAGCCCGGATCTTCGCCACGGAATCGAGCGTGGCCGTTGCCGAGCGTGATCTCGCCTTCGATGCGAACGACGAGGTACTTGCCGGCAAACCGTGCCTTGGACGGCTCGAGCCACGTCACCGCGATGCCGTGCTTGTTCGACAGATACTTGCCGAGAATATCGAGCCGATCGCGGGCATCCTGATCGGAGAGCTCGTACGGAAAATCGATCTCCATGCCTGGGTCCGATCGTCTGGAGTGACAGTGCCTACGGGGTTGCAAGTGTGCCACGAGAACCGCGATCTAGATCGCGCCGTTGCTCGTCGGTGAGTTGTTGCTCGCAGGCCTCGAAGGCCACGGGATCGCTCGCGCGGACCAGACATTTTCGGGGCTCGGGTCCCCAGGTTCCAGCTGCGCAGGCTTGTGCGAGTGCGTCGCGCATCGCGGGCAGCTGGTCCGAAGCGAGCCGCGCGGTGGCCTCGTCGGCGCGCGCGCGAGACAGCTCGGCCCGCGCCAGCTCGACGAACCGTGCCGCGACCGCGCTGCACGGCGGCGCGGAGTCGCCGGTGCCACCGCGGCAGGCGACGAGCAGGACGACGAACGCGAGCCGAACCACCCCACCGTTTTCGGCTCGCCGCCCGTGCCTGTCAAGGCGGGACCGTCGCGACGTGCACGCGCGGCCGGCATGGCGATCCAGGTCACGCCGCGCGGTCGTCGGCCGCCGCTTTTGATACGGTGGCGCCACAACTTCGCATCGAGCTGCCCATGATTCAGCTGTCACGTCGACTCGCGCTCGTCATCGTCGCTGCATCGTGCAGCCATCCCAAGCCACCGGCGCCGCCCGAGCCGGCGGCGGCCCCACCGGCTGCGCCTGCCGAGGCGCGCCCCGCGGCCGCGGCGGCGGTCGCCCCGCCCGCGGCGCCAGATCCGTTCGCGGCCGGCGACGCGGCCGGCAAGGTGATCACCGGCGACATCTTGCGCGACCAGATCGCGAAGATCTCGTCCGATGAGTTCGAGGGCCGCGGCCCGACTACGCGCGGTGATATCGCGACGCGGGCCTATCTGGTCGATCAGCTGAAGGCGCTCGGCTACGAACCCGGCGGAGGCGCCGCCGAGGCCTGGCAGCAGACGTTCGACCTGGTCGGCGTGAAGGCGGAGATGCCCCCGAGCTGGACATTCTCGCACAAGGGCACGTCGCTCGGGATGAAGTGGTGGGATCAGTACATCGCGGGGAGCGGCGTCCAGACCGCGCGCGGCGCGATCAAGAACGCCGAGGTCGTGTTCGTCGGGTACGGCATCCAGGCGCCCGAGTACGGCTGGGATGATTTCAAGGGCAAGGACCTGAAGGGCAAGGTCCTGCTGATGCTGAACAACGATCCGGACTGGGATCCGGCGATCTTCGCGGGGACCACGCGGCTGTACTACGGCCGGTGGACGTACAAGTACGAGAGCGCGGCGCGCCAGGGCGCGGCCGGCGCGATCATCATCCACACCACGCCGTCGGCCGGGTATCCGTTCCAGGTCGTGCAGACGTCGTGGTCGGGCGAGCGGTTCGAGCTGCCGGATACCGGCGAGCCGCGGGTCCAGGTGAAGGGCTGGCTGACCGAGGACGCGGCGAAGGCGCTGGTCGGCCTGGCCGGCAAGGACCTCGCGGCGCTGATCGAGTCGGCGCGCCACAAGGAGTTCACGCCCGTGCCGCTCGGGGTGACGACGTCGCTCAGCTTCGCGAACAAGGTGTCACGCAAGCCGACCGCGAACGTGTATGGCCTCCTGCGCGGGTCGGATCCGGCGCTCGGCCAGGAGCTCGTGGTCTATTCGGCGCACCACGATCACCTCGGCATCGGCAAGCCCGACGCCAGCGGCGACAAGATCTACAATGGCGCGCTCGACAACGCGTCGGGCTGCTCGCAGGTGCTGGCGATCGCCAAGGCGTTCAAGGCGCTGGCCACCCCGCCCAGGCGCTCGGTGCTGATCCTGTTCGTCGCCGGCGAGGAGCAGGGCCTGCTCGGCTCGGAGTACTACGCGAAGCACCCGACGGTGGCGATCGGCAAGGTCGCCGTGGACATCAACTACGACGGCGGCAACATCTGGGGCAAGACCAAGGACACGACCTACGTCGGCAAGGGCAAGACCACGCTCGATCCGATCGTCGACCAGGCCGCGGCGCGCCATGGCATGGTCGTCAAGGCCGACCAGTTCCCCGACCGCGGCTCGTTCTATCGCTCGGACCAGTTCAGCTTCGCGCGCGTCGGCGTGCCGGGCCTGTACCTGGGCGCCGGGACCGACTTCATCGGCAAGCCCGAGGGCTGGGGCCGCGAGCAGCACGAGGCCTACGAGCGCACCCACTACCACCAGCCGAGCGACCAGATTCAGCCTGACTGGAACTACGACGGGATGGTCGAGCAGGCGCGGCTCGGCTTCGAGATCGGCCTGTATCTCGCCAACGCCGATCATGGCCCGACGTGGGTGCCCGGCGACGAGTTCGAGGCCGCGCGCAAGGCGTCGCAGCGCTGACCGCGGGGCGCTGGAGGCGGCTGGCCGCGACGGGCACGGTCGCGTACTGAGCCACACACGCACACCCGCCGTGCGAGCGCGCGGCGCCGCTCACCCAGGGCACGCTCGGTGAGCGAACGCGCTCGCGCAGGGGGGAATCGTGGCTCGCGTCACGATGGCACGTGCTATGAAGACCAAGCCAGGCCGGTTTTCACGATGAAACGCCTCCTCGTCGTCGACGATAGCAAGCTGATGCGCGACATGGTCGCGGCGTGCCTGCGCCCGCTGGGCGCCGTGACGTTCGAGTTCGCCGGGTCCGGCCTGGAGGCGATCGAACGCCTCGCCCTGGCGGGCTTCGACCTGGTGGTGCTCGATCTCAACATGCCCGACGTCGGTGGCGTCGAGGTGATCGAGTTCGTGCGATCGCAGGATCGGCTGCGCGCGCTGCCGATCCTGATCGTGACGACGCGCGGCGACGACGAGAGCCGGGCGCGCGTGCTGCAAGCGGGCGCGTCGGGCTTTCTGGCCAAGCCGTTCGCCCCCGCACAGATCCTGGACGAGGTGCGGCGCTTGCTTCCGAGCTCGGTGACGTGACCGAGCGGGTCGATCTCCAGGAGTTCATCGGTGGATTTGTCGTGGAGGCGGCCGAGCTGGTCACCGCGGCGAACGCGGCGTTGCTCGAGATCGAGGCCGGCCACGCCGAGGGCACGTCGCGGCCCAAGGCGGTGCGCGACGTGTTTCGCGCGCTGCACACGATCAAGGGCCTGGCCGGGATGGTCGGGGTCGAGGCGATCGTCGACATCGCGCACGGGCTCGAGACGCTGATCCGCACCGCGGATCGCGCCGGTGGCCAGCTCAGCCGCGCCGCGGTCGAGGTCGCGCTGCAGGGCGTGCGGGCGATCGGCGAGCGCGTGCGCGCGGTGTCCGAGCAGCGGACGCCCGCGGCCGCGCCGCCGCGGCTGCTCGAGGCGATCGCGTCGACCGACGCCACCGGCGACGCGCCGGCCGTGGCGCCGCAGGTCTCGGCCGAGCTCGACGCCCGGCTGTCGCCGAGCGAGCGCGCCCAGCTCGCGAACGCGGTGGCCGCCGGCGCGCCGGCGTGGATGCTGTCGTTCGCGCCCAGCGAGTCCAACGCGGCGCGCGGCGTCACGATCGGCTCGGTGCGCAGCCGGCTCGCGACGCTCGGCGAGATCGTGAAGGTCGCGCCGCGCACGGTCACCGGCCCCAGCGGCGCGCAGCTCGGCATCGCGTTCGACATCCTGGTGGTCTCGAGCGCACCGCGCGAGACCCTGGCCGATGCGATCGCCGCGTCGCTCGAGAGCGTCGCGCCGGTGCTGGCGCCGCCGCCGCCGGTCGCGCAGGCGCCGCTGCCGGCGGGCCCGGGCGCCGAGCCATCGACCCGCGAGCTCGCCGAGCGCGACGACGCGACGGCCGACGTCGTGCCGATCGGCCGCGCGGTGATCCGCGTCGAGCTGTCGCGGCTCGACGAGCTGCAGGAGCAGCTGTCGCTCTTGACCGTGTCGCGGTTCCGGCTCGAGCGCGAGATCGCCGCGATGGCCGACGCCGGCCACGACGTCCGCCGGCTGCGCCAGGTCGCCGATCTGCAGGGCCGCCAGCTGCGCGATCTGCGGCGCGCGATCCTGCGGGCGCGGATGGTGCGGGTCGCCGAGGTCCTCGAGCCGCTGTCGCTGCTGGTCCGGAGCCTCGCGCGGTCGAGCGAGAGGGCGGTGCGGCTCGAGCTCGACGCCCGCGACACGGAGCTCGACAAGGCGGTCGCGGATCGCTTGCTGCCGGCGATGGTCCACCTGGTGCGCAACGCGGTCGACCACGCGATCGAGCCGGCGGCCGAGCGGCGGGCGCGCGGCAAGCCCGAGGCCGGGACGATCCGCGTGGCGTGCACCGAGATCGCCGGCAACCAGCTCGAGCTCGTGGTCTCGGACGACGGCCGCGGGATCGATCGCGCGGCGATCGCGCGGCGGTCCGAGCGGACGATCGACCACGACGCGGATCTGCTCGACGTGCTGTGCGGCCCTGGGTTCTCGACCCGCGATGTCGCGACCCGGACCAGCGGCCGCGGGCTCGGCATGGACATCGTCCGGCGGATCGCCGTGTCCGATCTCGGCGGCGAGCTGCGGCTCGCGACCACGCCGGGCGCCGGGACGAGCTTCACGATGCGGATCCCGCTGACGATCTCGATCGTCGAGGTGTTCGCGTTCGCGTGCGGCCGGCAAGCGTTCGTCGTCCCGGTGTCGGCGATCGAGGAGATCTTCGAGATCGCGGACGCCGGCATCACGCCTCCCAGCGCCCCGGGCGGGCGCTCGCAGGTCTCGCTGCTCGAGCGCCGCGGCCGGGCGATCCCGATGTTCTCGCTCGGCAGGGAGCTCGCGATCGACGACGGCGCCGCGGCGCGCAAGGCGATGGTGATCCGGCGCGGCGGTGAGGCCGTGGCGTTCTCGGTCGACCGCATGCTCGGCCGGCAGGAGGTCGTGGTGCGCGCGATCGACGATCCGCTGGTCCAGGCGCCGGGGATCGCCGGCGCGACCGACCTCGGCGATGGCCGGCCGACGCTGGTGCTCGATCTCGGCGAGCTCGGCCTGGCCGCCCGCGAAAGGCAGCTGCCGTGACCGCCACGCTCCACGTCACGTTCCGGGTCGGCAACGCGACCTACGCGGTGGCCGCGTCCGACGTCCTGCACCTCGAGTCGTACGACACCGCGACGCACGTCCCCGGCGCGCCGAGCTACGTCGCCGGGCTCGTCCAGGTCCGCGGCCGGCTGGTCCCGGTGATCGATCTGCGGATCCGGTTCGGGCTGCCGCCGGCCGACGCCAGCGCGCCGGGGCCGCCCGCCAGCCAGGCCGCGATCGACCGCCGGGTCGTCGTGCTGCAGCTCGGCACCCGGGTCGCCGGCCTCGTGGTCGACAGCGCCCGCGAGGTGCTCAAGATCGAGGACACCGCGTTCGAGCGGCCGCCCGAGATCGTCGTCCACCAGACCGCCGGGTTCGTGAAGGCGGTCGCCACGGTCGCCAAGCGCATGTACCTGCTCGTCGACCTACCACGCATCCTCGGAGAGGAGCTCGATCATGGCTAACAACGGAACGACCCCCGCGCACGGCGACGAGCACGTCGCCGACATCCTCCGGTCGCTGCGCCAGACCGCCGGGCGCGCCGAGCAGATCGAGCAGTCGGCGGGGCGGCTGACCGACGCGGGGGACCAGGTCGCCAGCGCGACCACCCAGGCGCGCGCCGCGCTCGAGACCATCGCGGCCCAGATCGACGATACCGCGACGGCGAGCGAGCAGCTCGCCCGATCGCAGGCCTCGGTCGCCGGCAACGCACACGAGCTGACCCGGTCGCTCGAGACCACCGCGACCGGGTTGCAAGAGGTGGCCGCGTCGGTCGGCACGGTCCGCAAGGACTTCGAGATCCTGGCGCGCGGCAGCGAGACCACGGCCGCGGCGCTCGAGCAGAGCACGCGTAGCGTCCGGGCGACGGCGTCCAACGCCAGCGAGCTCACCGAGGGCGCCGAGCGGCTGGCGTCGGCGGCCGCCGAGCTGGCCCGGAGCGTGGCCGACACCGCCGCGCGCGGCCAGGACACCGCGGCGACGATCGAGGAGGTCGCGGGGACGATCGAGCAGATGTCGGCGGGCTCGGCGCGGCTGGCCAGCGACTCGCGCCAGGTCGGCGAGCGCGTGGCGGGCCTGGCCGCCGGGTTCAAGGCGGTGGTCGGCGTGATCGAGCAGGTCGCGTCGGATACCACCGAGACCGCGAGCTCGGTCGAGCAGACCTCGGCCACCGCCGAGGAGCTCGCGCGATCGATCCGCGGCGTCGCCGAGCTCGCGGGCGCGCTGTCGGGGGCGGCCGCCACGTCCGCCAGCAACCTCTCCGAGGTCGCCGCCTCGGTCGAGGAGGTCGCGGCGACCGCCGAGAAGACCGCCGCGGTGGTCGACGGCAACGCCGCGGCGACCGAGCAGCTGGTGCGCTCCGCCCAGCTGGTGACCCAGTCGGCCCAGGAGGTCAGCACGCTGGCGTCGTCCAACGCCACGTCCGCGACCCAGCTCGACGCGGTGACCCGCAAGATCGCCGGGGCGATCGAGCAGGCGCGGACGACGTCGACCCGGGTCACGACCTCGGCGCGCGCGAGCGGCGCCACGGTCGGCCGCACGATCGGCGGCCTCGTCAAGATCCGCCAGGCGATGGTCGATGGCGCCGGCGTCATGAAGGACATGGGCAAGCGCGCCGAGGAGATCGGCGACATCGTCCAGGCCATCAACCTGATCGCCGATCGCACCAACTTGCTGTCGCTCAACGCCAGCATCGAGGCGGCGCGCGCCGGCGAGCACGGCCGCGGCTTCGCGGTGATCGCCGAGGAGGTCCGCGCGCTCGCCGATCGGGCCGCCGCGGCGGCGACCGACGTCGCCAAGATCGTCCGCGGGCTGCAGTCCGCCGCGCGTGACGCCCAGACGTCGAGCACCGAGGGCTTGCGGATCGCCGACGAGGGCGCCCAGCTGAGCGAGGAGGCGCGCCGCGAGCTCCAGGTGATCCTCGAGGGCGTCGAGCTGATCGACGGCTCGATCAAGCACGTCGCGGCCTCGACCGAGGAGCAGGCGCGGGCGGTCCAGACCGTCGCGGCGAGCGCGGGCCGGCTCGAGGCCGAGAGCCGCTCGATCGCGCGGGCCACCACCGAGCAGACCCAGGCGATCCAGGGCATGGCGCGCGGCGCGGGCGAGATGCGGACGATGGCCAAGCAGACCCGCGACGCCACCGGCGAGCAGGCCCGGGCGCTGCGCGACCTGCTGCGCGCCAATAACCAGCTCGCCGGGACCGCCGACAAGGTGACGCGGGCGACCGAGGAGCAGGCGACCGCGTCGTCGCAGCTGGCCAAGGCCGCGACCCAGATGCGCGCGGCGAGCCAGCGCACCGTGACGTCGATGACCGAGCAGCTGCGCAGCGCGACCAACATGACGTCGGACGTGCAGGAGATCGCGAGCGCGACCCAGCGCATGGTCACCGCGATCGCCGAGCAGGCGCGCGGCGCGAGCGAGATCGCGCGGGCGATGGACGGCGCGCGCAAGCACGCGGTGCAGAACGCGCGCGCGGTCGCCGAGCAGTCGATGACGGCCCGCGAGCTCGACGTCGGGATCCGCGACGTCACGCGGCTCGCCGGCGAGGTCACGACCGCGACCGCCGAGCAGGCCCTGGGCCTGGGCGTGATCGCCAAGGACGCCGACGAGCTGCGCCGGATCACCCGGCAGACGTCGCGCACGGTCGCCGAGCAGAGCGACGTGCTGACCTCGCTCGCCGCCGCCACGGTCCGCCAGGCGGCGGCGGTCAAGGCGCTGTCGGGCTCGACGACCGAGCAGGTGACCGCGATCGAGCAGATCGGCCACGCGATGCGCGAGGTCCGCGGCAGCACCCGCGAGATCACCCAGGCGCTGGCGCTGCAGACCAAGGCGGCGACGACGACCGCGGCCGATCTCTCGATCGTCGTGCGCGAGGTCGCGTCGCTGCGGGTCGCCAACGCCGAGCAGTCCGAGCTCGCGGCGCTGCTGCTCGGCGGCAGCGATGCCAAGGAGCCGGCGACGTGAGCCCCGTGCCGAGCTTCAGCCTGACCGCGGACGAGCGCCAGCGGGTCGAGCGGATCGATCGGCTGGTCGCGCGCGGCGCGGTGGGCGTGGCCGAGCTGGTCCTGGCGATGTCGGACGCGAGCTGGACGGTCCGGCGCGCCGCGGTCGCCGCGCTGGTCTCGCTGGGCGATGACGCGGTCGCGCCGCTCGCGGCGTGGCTGTCCGAGCGCCGGACCAGCGAGCCCGCGATCGCCGCGGCGATCGACGCCCTGGCCGGCTCGATCGGCGGCGCGGTCACGCCCGCGGTGGTGGCGCTGCTCGATCACGCCGATCCCGCGGTGGCCGCCGACGCGGCGGCGATCCTGGGCCGGCGGCGGGCCGCCGCCGCCGTGGCGGCGCTCGCGCGCCAGCTCGCGCACCAAGATGACAACGTCGCGGTGGCGGCGATCGAGGCGCTCGGCGCGATCGGCGGCAGCGCGGCGGTCGAGCCGCTGATCGCGGTGCTCGGCCGCCGCGAGTTCTTCCGCACGTTCGCCGCGCTCCAGGTGCTGCCCAGGACCGGCGATCCGCGCGCGATCGCGCCGCTGGCCGCGCTGCTTGGCGACGACGCGTACCGGCTCGAGGCCGCCCGCGCGCTCGGCCGGACCGGCTCGGCGCTCGCGATCGCGCCGCTCGCCTCGCTGGTGCCGCCGGGCGGCGGCGAGGCGCTGGTCCGGCTGGTCGCGCACGCGCTCGCCGATCTGGTCGTCCGCGCGGAGTGGGCCGGCGCGGTCGATCGCGTGGTCGCCGAGCTGCGCCAGGTGATCGGGCCGCGGCTCGATCAGTTCGTCGCCGCCCTGCGGGGCGCCGACCCCACCGAGCGCGCCGCGATCGCCGCGCTGCTGGGCCGGATCGGCGATGCCAGCGCGCTGCCGGCGCTGTCCCGCCTGCTCGACGATCGCGCGATCGTCGAGATCGCGAGCGACGCGATCCAGCGGATCAGCCGGGCGCACGACGCCGCGCTCCACGCCGCGCTGCGCGCGACCGAGCCCGCGGCGCGCGCCGCCGCGCTGGCCGTGGTCACCAGCCGCCGCGAGGCCGCCGCGGTCCGCGAGCTGCTCGGCGATGACGACCCCGAGGTCCGGGCGCGCGCGTGCGACGCGCTGGCCCGGATCGGCGACACCACGGCGGTCCCGGCGGTGTTCGCGCTGCTCGGCGATGCCCAGGTCCGCGTCGCCCACGCGGCCGCCGCGGCGATCCAGTCGCTCGGCACCGCCCAGACCGCGGGGCTCGCGATCGCCGCGCTCGAGACCGGCGCGCCGGGGGTGCGGCGCCAGGCGCTGCGGATCATCGGCTATCTCGGCTGCGCCGGCGCGTTCGACGCGGTGCGCGCCGCGACCGAGGATCCGGATCGCCGGATCGCCGAGCTCGCGGTCGCCGCGATCGGCGCGCTGGACGATCGCCGCGTCGACCCGGCGCTCGCCGCGCTGTGCCAGCGCCCGGACGCGTCGCTGCGCGCCGCCGCGATGCGCGCGATCGCGATGCGGTCGAGCGCGCCGGCGATCGAGCTGCTCGAGCGTGGGCTCGGCGATGGCGCCGGCTGGGTGCGCTACTACGCGTGCCAGGGGCTCGGCCGGATCGGCGATCCGCGCGCGGTCAGCGCGGTGATCGCGCGGCTCGCCGACGCGATGCCGCACGTCCGGATCGCCGCGATCGAGGCGCTGGCGCAGCTCGACACGCCGGCGGCGTGGCAGGCGCTGTGCGCGGTCGTCCAGTCGCCGGATCCGGATCAGCAGCGCGCCGCGCTGCTCGGGATCGGGCTGCGGTCGACGCCGGCGGCGCTGGCGTTCCTGCTCGACGCCGCGCGCGCGCCCGACCCCGCGACCCGGCTGATCGCGGTCAGCGGGCTCGCCCGGCGCGGCGAGCCCGCGGCGCTGGTCGCGCTCGGCGCCGCCGCGCTCGACGCCGACCCGGGGGTGCGCGACGCGGCGCTGTCGCTGCTCGGCGAGCGCCCCGACCGGGCGGCGGCCGACGCGCTGGTGACCACCGCGCTCGCCACCGATCCGGACCACCCGGCGCAGCGCGCGCTGTCGCAGCCGGGCGGCGCGCGGGTCGAAGCGATCGCGGCCCAGCTCGCGGCGGCCGCCGCGAGCGAGCGCACCGTGACCATCCTGGTCGCGGCGCTGGCCCGCATGGGCGACGCCGCCGCGACCGCGGCGCTGTTCGGCGGCCTCGCCTTGCCAGATCCGGTGGCCCGCCGGCTCGCCGCGACCGCGCTGGTCGCGTCCGGTGCCGCCGGGGCGCGCCGCCGGGTGTCCGAGCTCGCCGCCGGTGATCCGGATCCGGATGTCCGCCTCGCGTGCGCCGCGGCGGTCGGGTGAACCCCGCCGTGGCCGCCAACGGGCTCGCGCTGACGCCGCAGCTGTTCGCGATCTTCACCCGCCTGGTCGAGGACGCCAGCGGCATGCACTACGGCCCGCGCGATCGCGAGCTGTTCGCCGCCAAGCTCGTCGCCCACGCGTCCGATCTCGGGTTCGACTCGCTGCTCGATTACTACTACCGGCTGCGCTACGACGATCCGGACGGCCGCGAGCTCGCGCAGCTGATCGAGGTGCTGCTGGTCCACGAGACCTACTTCTTTCGCGAGCTCGCGCCGCTGCGGCAGCTCGTCGAGGGCCACCTCGCCGCGGTGGTCGCCCGGCGCGGCCGCGCGCGGGTGTGGTCGGCGGCGTGCTCGACCGGCGAGGAGCCGTTCACGATGGCGATGCTGCTCGACGAGCTCGGCTTGCTGGATCGCGTCGAGATCCTCGGCAGCGATCTCAGCGCCCAGGCGATCGCGGCCGCGACGTCGGGCCGGCACAAGAAGCGCGCGCTGCGCGACGATCCCCCGGCCGCGCTCGCGGCGCGCTATCTCGAGCCCTCGGCGGCCGGCGTCGCGGTGGCGCCGCGGATCCGCGACGCCGTGCGGTTTCGCGTCGTCAACCTGCTCGACCCGGGCGCGGTCCGCGCGCTCGGCACGTTCGACGCGGTCGTGTGCCGCAACGTGCTGATCTACTTCGGCGACGACCAGGTCGCCCGCGTGGTCGATCAGCTCGCCGGTTCGCTCGCGCCCGACGGCCTGCTCGCGGTCGGGGTCGCGGAGTCGCTCCTGCGGTTCGGGACCGCGCTGGTGTGCGAGGAGCGCGGCCGGTCGTTCTTCTACCGGAGGGCGCCGTGACCGCCCGGCGGCCCCGCGTCCTGGTCGCCGATGACTCGGCGTTCGCGCGCACCGTGCTCGCCCGCCTGCTCCGCGCCAGCGGCGCGATCGACGTGGTCGCCACCGCGCGCGACGGCGAGGACGCGCTCGAGCGCATCGCGGCGCTCGATCCCGACGTCGTGACGCTCGACCTCACGATGCCCAACGTCGATGGCCTCGCCGTGCTGCGCGCGCTCGGCGGCCGCGCGCGGCCGCGCGTCATCGTCGTCAGCATCTCGACGATCGACACCGAGATCGGCGCCGAGGCGCTCATGCTCGGCGCGATCGATCTGATCGCGAAGCCGACCGCGCTGGCCAACGATCGGCTGAACGAGATCGGCGCGGAGCTGATCGCCAAGGTGATCGCGGCGGCGGCCGATCCGGTCGCGGCGGACGCGCCGGCCGTGACCGCGGGGACGCTGGCCGCGCCGCTCGGCCGCCGCGCGGGGCTCATCCTGATCGGCACGTCGACCGGCGGGCCGCAGGCGCTCACCCGGATCATGGCCGCGTTGCCAGAGACCCTGGCGGCGCCGATCGCGATGGTGCTGCATATCCCGATGGGCTACACCGCATCGCTGGCACAGCGGCTCGACAAGGTGTCGCGGCTCGAGGTCCTCGAGGCGGCGGACGGCATGGAGCTCATGCCCGGCAGGGCGGTGCTCGCGCGCGGCGGCGTCCACCTGCGGATCGACCGCGTCGGGACCCGGCTGGTCGCCCGGCTCGCGACCGCGCCGCCTCGCGAGTTCACGCCGTCGGTCGACGAGCTGTTCCTCAGCGGGGCGGCGGCGGCCGGCGACCGCGTCCTCGGCGTCGTGCTCACCGGGATGGGCGACGATGGCCTGGTCGGCGCGCGCGAGATCGCCCGCGCGGGCGGCGCGCTGCTCACCGAGTCCGCCGCCACCAGCGTGGTCTATGGTATGCCTCGGTGCGTCTTCGAGGCCGGCCTCGGCGCGCAAGAAGCCCCTCTCGACTCGATGGCCCAGGAGATCGCAAAGCGTGCGTGAGTCGACCGAGCCGGAGCCCCGGCCGCGCGTCTGGATCGTCGACGATAGCGCGACCGAGACGATGATCACCAAGCGCTCGCTCGGCGCCGGCTACGACTTCGAGACGTTCGACGACGGCTCGGTCGTGGTCGAGCGGCTCGCGGCCGGCGCGGCGTTGCCCGATGTCGTGCTGCTCGACTGGGTGATGCCCGGCATGGCCGGCCCCGAGGTCTGCGAGTTCTTGCGCTCGCACCCGCCGACCAAGGCGTTGCCGATCATCCTGTTGACCGCCTCCCGGATCGACACCGGCGATATCGTCGATGGCCTCGCCAGCGGCGCCAACGACTACGTCGCGCGGCCGTTCGCCGCCGAGGAGCTGCGGGCGCGGGTCGACGCCGTGTTGCGCGCATCGCAGCTGCGCGACGCCGCGGCCCGGGAGCGCAAGCGGCTGCGCGCGGTCAACGAGCTCAGCCACGCGCTGCTCACGGTCGGCGCCAGCGTCAGCCGCATCCTCGAGCAGCTGACCGCGACCTTGACCGCGCACCTGTGCGATGGCTGCGCGATCCTGCTGCTGCCGGGGGTGTTCCCGGCGATGCCCGTGGCGCGCCACCGCGGCGATCCCGAGGGCGCGATGCTCGCGGCGATCTCGACGCTCGCCGATCCGGCGATCCACGCGTTCGACAGCACCGCGCACGCGCGCCGCGCGCTGCCGCCCGCCTATCAGCCCTACATCGATCGGTTCGGCCTGCGCGGCCTGGCGATCCTGCCGTTCCCGATCAGCGAGCCGATCCAGGGCGTGGTGACGGTGACCCGCGACGGGGGCGGCGCGCCGTTCGCGCCCGACGACATCGCGACGATCGAGACCTGCATCGAGTACGCCGCGCTGGCGGTCGAGACCGCGCTGCGGTTCGACGCCGAACGCGCGGCGCGCGATCAGCTGCGCGCGGTGCTCGAGCAGCTGCCGCTGGGCATCGTCGCGACCGACGCCGCCGGCAAGTTCACCCTGGTCAACGCCGCCGCGTCGCGCCTGATCCCCGGCCTCGAGCGCGCGGCGGATCGCGCCGCGATGTACCCGCTGGCCGCCTGGACGGCGCCCGATGGCACCCCGATCGGGGCGGACGAGCTGGTGCTCGGCCAGCCGCCGCAGGCGAACCAGGGCACGCGCGGCGAGCTCGTGCTCACGGTGCCCGGCGCACCGCCGCGCACCGTGGTGATGCTGGGCGTGCCGCTGCGCGATGGCCGGGGCGACGTCGTGGGCGGCGTGACCGCGATCGAGGACGTCACCGCCGAGCGCGCGATCGCGGCCGAGCGCGAGCGGATCGCCGAGTTCCAGCACCAGATGCTCGGCATCGTCGGCCACGATCTGCGCAACCCGCTGAGCGCGATGGTCGCCGGCATCGCGCTGCTCGACGCGATGATCGAAGGCACGCCGGCCGTCAGGGTGGTCCGCCGCCTCGACTCGAGCACGCAGCGCATGACCCGGATCGTCGAGCAGCTGCTCGACATGACGCGCGCCCGGCTCGGCCAGGGCATCCCGATCGAGCCGCGCGACATCGACCTCGTGGCGCTGGTCAAGTCGGTGGTCGACGAGGCCTCGCTCGCCTACCCCCGGACCCGGTTCGACCTCGCCGAGGTGGTCGAGGTCAGCGGCCGCTGGGATCCCGATCGCCTGGCGCAGGTCGTGTCGAACCTCATGGGCAACGCCGCCCAGTACGGCCGCAAGGAGGCGCCGGTCGCGGTGCGGCTGGACAAGACCCCTGCCACGGTCTCGATCACGGTCACCAACGAGATCCGCGACGCGCCGATCCCGCCGGATCAGATCGCGGTGCTGTTCGATCCGTACCGCCGCAGCCACGGCAGCGAGCACCGCCGCGGCGGGCTCGGCCTAGGGCTCTACATCGTCGCGCAGATCGTCAAGGCGCACGGTGGCTCGATCGACGTCACGTCGACCTGGGCCGGCACGGCGTTCTGCGTGGTGCTTCCGCGGCATCGCTAGCGCCGCCCGGCGACCGTCCTCGGGTGCGAGCGCGGGGCTGGGCCTCGCCGCGGCGCCGCGGCGTCCTCGCGCGCGGGCTGGACTTGCGCGAGGACCCAGCGGTGGAGCGCGGGCGCGTGCTCGCTGACCGGCTGGCTGCGCGTCACCAGCCAGTAGCCATGGTCGAGGCTGCGCGGGGGCCGGCGCGACGCGCGCGTGAGCTGCCCGGCTCGCAGCAGCGGCTCGACCAGCGCGAGGCGGCCGAGCGCCACGCCCTGTCCCGCGAGCGCGGCGTGGACGACCTGATCGTATTGATTGAATCGCACGATCCCGGCCGGCTGCACCCGGCGCGCGTCGGTCGCCTTGAGCCAGTCGGCCCAGTGCAAGCGCGGATACAGCGGCTCGTCGAACTCGAGCAACGTGCAGCGCGGTAGCTCGGCGCGGTCCTCGATCGCCGTCACGCCGAGCGAGCGATGGGCGACGGGCACCAGCTGCTCGCCGAACAGCCGGATCGCGCCGGCCGGCGCGTCCGCCTCGGCCGCATAGCGGATCGCCATGTCGATGCGCTCGCGCTCGAGATCGAGCACGCGATTGCTGGTCAGGACCCGGAGCGCGACGCCGGGGTGGGCCGCCTGAAACGCCCCCATCCTCGGCAACAGCCACAGCGACGCGACGCCCACGCTGGCCGTGATCGTCACCGCGGCGCGGGCCTCGGTCGGCCGCAGCTCGTCGATCGTCGCGGCCAGCTGCTCGAGCCACGGGTCGGCGGTCCGGAACAGCCGGCGGCCCTCGCCGGTGAGCTCGATGCTGCGATGGCCGCGCACGAACAGCGCGCATCGCAGGTGGTGCTCGAGCGCTCTGATCTGCCGGCTCACCGCCGACTGCGTCACGCAGAGCTCGCGGGCGGCCACGGTGATGCTCATGCAGCGCGCGACCGCCACGAAGCTGCGCACCAGGTCGAGCGGTGGCAGGTCGAGCAGCCGCCGGTTCACGTAGACATTCCTCCCGGGAATGCCAGCGCGTCCGAGATGTCGCTTGAAGCCATCTGTATCCTGGGCAAAGTCACGGCATGTCGACTCTACCGCACGGTGCGCATCGCCGTGACCGCCCGCCCGAAACACCGCCGGAAGATCGGCTGATCCAGGCGAGCGTGAGCTACCTGTGCCGCCCCGCCGAGGTGCCCGTCAACTACCTCTATGAGCCGCCGGCCGGGGTGCCGCGCGAGAACTGCACGTATGAGTCCAAGGTCATCGACCTCCGCGATGTCCGCCCGGCGGTGGATCGGCTGCGCCTCGATCGCGAGGGCTTCGAGCTGCGCGAGGCGCCGACTGGCGTCGACGACTTCCTCGACGACGCCCAGGTGACGCACACCTACTACCCCGAGATCGCGGCGCTCGCGTGCACGGTCGCCGGCGCCACCCGGGCCCACGTGTTCGATCACCTCGTGCGCAAGCGCGAGCCGTCACGCTCGCTCCTGAGCTTCGGCTCGCGCAGCCGTGGCGGCGCTGCGGACGCCACCGGCCGGGTCCACAACGACTACACCGAAGCCTCGGGCCGGCGTCGCCTCGCGATGGTGCTGCGCGATCCGCGCGCCGAGGCGTCGGTGACGCGGTTCAGCATCCTCACGCTCTGGCGATCGATCACGCCCTACCCGGTGCTCACCACGCCGCTGGCGATCTGCGATGCGACCTCGGTCCCGGCCCAGGACCTGGTCGGCAGCGAGCTGCGCTATCGCGATCGCACCGGCGAGATCTACCTCGTCACCTACCGCACCGACCACCGCTGGTGGTACGTCCCGGCGATGCAGCGCCACGAGGTCCTGGTGTTCAAGCAGTACGACTCTGCCACCGACGTCGCGAGGTTCACGCCCCACGCGGCCTTCGAGCACCCCGCCGCGCCAGCCGGAGCGCCGCCGCGCCAGAGCATCGAGGTGCGCTGCCTGGTCATCCATGACCGAGACAGGCCGTGACGAGATGGAAAGCCAGCGCGCCGCCTCGCGTGATCGACTTCTGGTTCGATCTCGGTAGTAACTACAGCTATCTCAGCGCGCTGCGCATGGGCCACCTCGCGCAGCAGGCGGGGGTCGCCGTGCGCTGGCAACCGTTTCTCCTGGGCCCGATCTTCGCGTCGTTCGGCTGGTCGACCTCGCCGTTCGTGCTCCAGCCGCAGAAGGGCGCGTACGTGTGGGAGGACATGCGGCGACAGTGCGCCAAGTATGGGTTTCCGTGGCAGCGCCCCTCGGTGTTTCCTCGCAACGCGGTGCTCGCGACCCGGGTCGCGCTGCACGGCGCGCGCGAGCCATGGATCGACGATTTTGTGAAGGCGATGATGCGCGCCAACTTCGCGCGTGACGAGGACATCGCCAGCGAGGCCAAGGTGGTCGACGCGCTGCACGAGCTCGCGCTGCCCGCCACCGCGATCCTCGCGGCGTGTCAGGCCGAGGCCAACCGGCCCAAGCTGCGCGCGCAGACCGAGCGCGCCATGGCGCTCGGCATCTTCGGCGCGCCGACCTTCTTCGTCGGCCGTGACATGTTCTGGGGCAACGACCGCCTCGACGACGCGATCGAGCTCGCGCGCGGATAGCGGCCTCGCGCGGCGACCGGCGGGTGACGATCTACCCTTGAACGCCATCACCGATGGTCAGCTGTGGGTCAAAGGTCAGCCCACTCGCGCCGCGAGGCCGTGGCGCACGCATCGTCTGCGTCCCGCGTTCGCAAGCCGCCCTGTCACATGTTGCTGCACCATGGTCCACTGGAATTTCAGGCTCGCCGGTACTCGAGAACTCTCGAACAGGATCGCGAGTAAGCGTGAGATTGCTGGCCAGCATCAAGGCGGGTGATAGGGCGAGGTCTGACGCGATGAGGGAAGGAGTTCCTGTCGATCGAGGTGTGGGCACAGGTAGCAGCAATAAGTAGCGTCATCCGTTGCATCGGACCTCGGAATCGCCGAGCATGGCCGCGGCTCGAGTCAGCGAAGGAGCGCCAGCGCATGCATGCTCGGGGAGATCGTGATGGTAGAGACGGGTGCGGTACCGAGCGCAGGAGGAAGGCGCCATGACGCCGGTCCATTCGAGTCAGCTGCAGTTCACTTCGACCTGACGACCAAGAAGGGCCAGGACCAGTGGAAGCTTAGCTATCCAACGAGGGACATCACGCGGCAGGCTCTTGAAGACGCGGTTCGTACGCAAGAGGTTATCATCAAGGGCGAGATTCCGTACGATGCTATTGAGCAGCTATGACATTTGACTCATACTATTGGCGTGGTTCTCGCCTCTCAGCCCCAGAGCTCGAGCACGCTCGCGTGCTCGTAGCGACAACGCGCGATCGCGCATCGTTCATGTCGCTGCTTCGTAGCAGTGACATAGCGGCCGTGGGTATCGCATTTGACCAGTATCACTATGCTGATGCGTCTTCTAGGCATGGCACAGTTACTCCGTTTGGCGAATTTCGTTCCGAGGTCGCGGCTCGGGCGAGAGCAGTCCTCCGGCAGCCGCCATCTGCTTCCGCTGGCGGCGTCGAAGCAGGCGCGAACCACGCCAGTGCTCTCGGCGCGCTCTCGAACCTTGCGGAGCCTGAAGACGCCGAGTTGATCGTGCAAGTTCTCCGTAGGGCAGGCCCCTCGAACTTGCGTTTCGCGGCAGCGCTGGCAGCGCGTTCGGTACTCGCGAACTCGGTTTCTCCGAACGAGCAACTGATCTCCGAACTGGAGAAGGTCGTTTTTGATGAGTCCACCGCATCGGAGGAACGCAGGGCAGCGCTTGCTGCACTAGGGAGGGCACGTTCCGAGTTTGCGACCGATGCACTCCTTCGCGTGCTTCGTATATCCGATCCGAGCCTGCAGGCCAGCTCTGCTCTGCACCTGCTCGATCGTGATCTTCCAGGATATCGCACACGCGTCGAGGAGATTGCCCGCACTTGGCCCAAGGATCCGCCCTATCCGGCAGACGAAGTCTTCGAGCTACTCGCTGAGTCTGATGGACGCTGACGAAGATGGCGCCATCGCCAACCGCATGTCTGACGATGACATGCGCAGTGTGGACACGCTGTTTAATGCGCAGCTCTCCGCGGTCGAGCGCAGGGAAGCGCTGGCATATCTGCTCACGTCGGGTGCCACTGCATCCCGAGGAATCGGACTCGACTTCTTTCGGATGCGTCAAGCCGAGGCGCGTTACGGAAGTGCATCGCTGATCGATAGCGATATCGAATCTCTGGTTCGGGAATGCGCAATCCGAGAACTGTTCGAACAAGACCAAGTCGCGGAAGCGAACGCGGCGCTGGCCCAGCACGAGGCCCAGCTCGCGGGGGAACCGGAGCATCGCAGCGCGTCCACGCCGATCGCCGAGCTGCGCGGGGAGTTCGGGCTGTCCGCCGCCGCGATCGACGTGTTGCTCGCGATCGCCGCGCCGTCGCTTCGCGGCGCGGTCGCGCGCCTGTACGGCATCCTCGGCAACGATCCAGGCCGCGCGATGGTCGACGAGCTGATCGTCGACGAATACAGCGACGAGGTCGCGCTGCGTGCTGCAAGCGACCGCAGCTCGGCACTTGCTCGGTCGCGACTATTCGAGGTATCGCGACCGCATCGAGCAGGTTGCACGGGCATGGCCGGCCGATGCCCCGTATCCGGCCTACGAGGTGCTTGACCTGCTCGCCGGAGGCTCCCCGTGAATGCGCCGTCGCGTCGGGGGCATCCCGCCGAGGGCCAACGCCAGCCCGTGGGGACAAATTGTTCGAGGCGCTGTCGGAGGAGCCGTGGTCGCATGTCATCGTGCGTCTGGATGCGGAGCGCCCGGCCCTGGTGGCTCCGAGGCGCTCATCCGCCTGGTACATCCGCGTCGTGTGGGGCGCGCTCGACTCGGGAACCCGTGCGACGCTGGTGCTCACGTTCTCAGGTGAGCTCGGCGGTCGGCAGGTAGCGCGGCGCGCGGCGCAGCTGGGTGGCCTGTTCGTAGGCGAACGCATAGCCGAGCAGCTTGGCCTCGGTGAACGGCGCGCCGAAGAACGAGAGCCCGACGGGCAGGCCGCGGTAGTGGCCGGCGGGGACCGTGACGTGGGGATAGCCCGAGACCGCGGGGAGGGTCGAGCAGCTCACGCCGCCGCTGCCATCGCCGTTCACCGGATCGATGAGCCAGGCCGGGCTGTTGGTGGCGGCGACGAAGCCGTCGAGCTGGTGCTCGGCCATCGTCCGGTCGAGCAGCGGGCCGACCGTCAGGCAGGTCGCGCGCGCCGCGAGGTAGGCCTTGTCCTCGAGCCCGGTCCGGGTGGCCGCCTGCTCGAAGTACTCCTGGCCGAAGATGCCGAGCTCGCGATCGGCGTGCTGGCGGTTGAACGCGACCGCCTCGGCGACGGAGCGCGCGCGCGCGTCCTTGCGGCCGGCGAGGTACTTGTCGAGGTAGACCTTGAGCTCGGTGATCAGGACCTCGAGCTCGGCGGGGCCGAGCGCCGGATCGGGGCTGAGCTCGGCCGGATCGACCAGCACCGCGCCGAGCTCCTGGAGCTTGGCGAGCGCCGCGGTCATGAGGCCGTCGATGCTGCGCTGGAGGCCGAAGAACCCCTTGCGCGGCACGCCCAGCCGGGCCCCGGCGAGCGCCTTGGGGTTCAGGTACCGCGTGTAGTCCTCGGCCGCGCGCGGCCGGGCCTTGTGCGGCGCCGTGGTCACCGGGTCCGCCGGATCGGGGCCGGCGATCGCGGTCAAGAGCACCGCGGCGTCGGTCACCGTGCGTGCCATCGGGCCCAGCGTGTCCTGGCTCGCCGACAGCGGGATCACGCCGGCGCGGCTGACCAGGCCGATCGTCGGCTTGACGCCGACCAGGCCGTTGACGCTCGAGGGCGAGACGATCGACCCGTCGGTCTCGCTGCCGATCGCCGCCGCGCACAGGCTGGCGGCGGTCGCCACCCCCGAGCCGCTGCTCGAGCCCGAGGGCGTGCGGTCGAGCGCGTAGGGGTTCCTGCACTGGCCGCCGCGCCCGCTCCAGCCCGACGATGATCCCATGCCGCGGAAGTTCGCCCACTCGGACAGGTTGGTCTTGCCCAGGACGATCGCGCCGGCCGCGCGCAGCCGCGCGACCACGAACGCGTCCGCCGCGGCGCGCGAGCCCTCGAGCACGAGCGAGCCGCAGGTCGTGGTCATCTGGTCGCCGGTATCGATGTTGTCCTTCACCAGGATCGGGATGCCGTGGAGCGGGCCGCGCAGCCTGCCCGCCGCGCGCTCGGCGTCGAGCCCCGCGGCGATCGCGTCGGCCTCGGGGCTGAGCTCGAGCACCGCGCGCAGCATCGGGCCCCGCTGATCGAGCGCGGCGATCCGCTGGCGATACTTGGCGACCAGCGACCGCGCGGTCTCGCGACCGGCCGCCATCCGGGCCTGGAGCTCGGCGAACGTCGCCTCGATCAGGTCGGCGGCGGGCGCGCCCGCGGCACCTGCGGTGGGCGCCGCGGGCGCCGCCGAAACGGCGTGCAGCGCGTCGTGGCCGGCACACGCCGCCACCGCCGCGCCTGCGACCAGGGTCGCGCCGCCGCGAAACAGAGCCCGACGGTCGAGCCCGGCTTGGCTGCCGAGCGCCGCGTCGCTGCCAGGTCCGACCGGATCCACCGTGCGCGCCATGCGCCGATGATGCGGTCGGACGCCGCGGGCGGTCAACCACGTCGCGCGGTGACGGCCCGGTCGATCGCGATCACTTCGCGGCCGGCGCGCTCTGCTGCGCCGCCTTGGCCGCGGCTTCACGCGCCGCCTTGGCCGCCGCGAACACCGAGCACGTGTTGTTCTCGATCACCCAGAGCGAGTCGTTCGCGCACAGGTCGAGATCGTGGACCTCGCACATCACGTTCGAATCGTCGGTCAGCTGCGCGTCGTAGGTACCGCAGGACACGCCGAGCGTGATCGTCTCGTTGGGCTGGAGGCTGTTCGAGCCCAGCAGGTTCGGGCCCCAGCTCGAGGAGCCGACCGAGGTGACGCGGAGGTCGATGATGTCGAAGTCCGAGTGATTTTCGACACGCAGCGACGCGTTGTCGCTGGTACAGCCGGACAGCACGGCGGCAGAGGCGAGCAGCGCGAAGACGGGGGCGGCGATACGGAATGGATGCATGGGGAGACGCCGAGCAATCACCGTGCCGCGACCGCACGACGCAACTTCGTGGATTTACGCCGATCCGCGTAGCCCAGCGCTCACACCCGCGAGGCGATCCGCCACGGCATGCCAGCACGGAGCGCGCCTTGGCACTGTGGTGGCAGGCCGCGGAAGGCGCACCCGGTGCGCGAGGGAAGGGCGGCTATTCGTCCGGATCGAGGGTGTCGTCTGCGTCACGATCGTCGTCGCTGGGCGTGACGAACGCGGCGGCGCATTGCTCCGACATCTCCACCACGCCGCGGTCGAGCAGCGAGCTGCGGGCCGCGTCGGCGAGCCCGAACCAGAAGCTGGCGTTGAGCACGTACCAGAACCGGTCGAACGCGGCGGTATCGGCAAAGGGCTCGCGCTGGGCGAGCTGCTGGGCGAAGGCGGCGAGCTGGTTGGTGATCGCGGTGTCGTGATCGCGCGTGCCGGCGAACCCGAACACGCCGATCGCGGCGCCATCGGGGCGGGTCAGGATCGGCAGGCACAGGATCCATTCGTAGTCGCGGGTGCCGCGCAAGGTCGGCACGCGGATCACGTCGAACTCGCCGGCGACCGAGCGGTGCCAGGCGGCCGGGCGGGCGAACCGGAACGCGTGGCCGGCGATGCCGCGGCCGGCGTCGAACTGGGTGGCCCAGGCGTCGGGCGGGAAGAACCCGAAGCACGGAAGGAGCAGCCCGTCGGCGGCGCTCCACAGGTTGCCGACCGCGACGGCGTGCTCGCCGAACGACTCGACCTCGGCGCCGATCTCGAGCGGGCTCTTGAGCGCGGCGTCGAGGTAGGTCGCCAGCGTCGTGCGCAGCCCGTGGCCGAGCGCGCGGGTGCCGCGGCACAGCTGGACCAGCTTGGCGGTCGCGACCGCGAACCGCGGCGGCAAGGGCGCGCCCGGGTCGGCGAGCGGGAAGGTCAGGCCGTAGCGCGCGTTGGCCATCGGCGAGGGCCACGACACCGCGCAGCGCCGCGTGTTGATGATCAGCGGGACCGCGCGCGCCTGCTCGCTGTCGAGCCGCTCCCACGCCAGCGGCCCGGTGGTGGTGCGGCGCTCGACGATCGGCGCGACCGCCGGGGCGCCGTCGACCACGCCGAAGTAGTCGCCGGCCGGGGCGTCGAGCACGAACTCGAGGGTGAGCCGGTCGTAGTCGAACTGGACCTGGTGCGACCACACCTCGGCGCCATCGGCCAGGTGCGGGTGGTCGCCGCGCTTGGCGAGCAGCGACGTCTCGGCCCGGGTCAGCGCGAACGCGTTGGCGACCCGGTAGCCCCAGGTCAGCCGCCGGTAGTGCCGGGCGGTCCACGCGTCGGTGCGGAACTCGACGCGGTCGCCGACCTGGCGCGCGATCACCGGCAGGCGCTGGCCGTCGACCAGCGCGGTGGGGGCCGCCGCGGTGCACAGCGCCGCGGCGACCCGGGCCAGCACGATCGGCTCGCTGAGATCGAGCTCGTCGATCTCGACGTCGATCTCGGCGACGCCGTTCTCGGGGTCGAGCGCGACGCGCCGGGTGACGTGGGCAGCCCACGACCGCAGCGGCTTCGAGACGTCGAGCGGCTGCTCGAGGTCGAGGTCGAAGTACATGAACCGCCGGCGATCCTCGCGCGCGGCGTAGGCGCCCAGGCCCTCGCTCTCGTAGACCTCGACGCGCAGCCGGTTGCGGTGCAGGTCGACGATCGAGAACTGGTTGGCCACCGCGTCGGGGCGATCCTCGGCCGCCGCGCCGAGCGTGCCGGTCGAGACCAGCGCGAAGTCGTCGGTGATGAAGCGGTGGAGCTGGGCGTGCGACTTGTGGACGTGGCCGTGGAACCCGACCTTGATGCCCGAGGTGACCAGCGCCGTGAGGTTCTCGAAGGTCAGCCGGTCGGGCCGGCTGCGGTGGCTCTCGAGGCCGTGGTGCCAGACGCCGATCCGCAGGAAGCTGCGGTCGTGATCGAGCCGATCGACGTGGTCGCGCGCCTCGGTGATCGCGTCCTCGTGGATCTGCGCGCCGTGCCAGTAGCGATCGTTGCGATAGCAGCTGTTGAAGCCGAGCAGCGCGACGTGGAGCTCGGGGAACACGTGGGCTTGCCAGTCGCCGGCGCCGGTGCCGCGCGGATCGAGCAGCGCGAACGGGCGGTGCGGGCCGACGAGCTGGCCGGCGTAGTAGTCGGTCAGGAATGCCTGCACCGCGGCGAACCGCTCGTGGTACGCGGCGGCGCGGATCTCGAACGCGCTGATGTGGCCGAACTCGCCGGTCTTGATCCGGTACGGCTGGGTCTCGGGCCGCCACCGCCCGTCGGCGAACCACTGCTGCGCGAGCGCCGACTTGGCGTTGGCCAGGGCGAGGGTGTCGAACACCTCGGCCGACCAGTCGACGTCGTGGTTGCCCGGCACGATGACGATCCGGGTCTTGACCTGGGCTCGATCGCCGTGCACCAGCGGCTCGATCTCGGCCTCGAGGAAGCGCTTGAGCTTGGCGTACTCGGCCGGCGCGGCGCGCTGCGTCAGGTCGCCCGAGATCACCACGAAGTCGAACCGCTGGCCGGCGACCGCGGGCCTGGCGCGGCCCCACAGCTGGCTCAGCTCCTTGCCGTCGTGGGTGACGTGCAGGTCGGAGAGATGGAGCAGTTTCACGCCAGCGACGCGGGCGGCTCAATCACCGCGCACCACGGGTTCGACGTACCCTGTCGGTCAGTCATCGGTTGACGACGAGCGCTGCTGCTTGAGGGCCTCGACGGTGGCGATGACTTCTTGCAGCTTGCGCACGCTGCCGTGATCGACGCGCAGCCGATGCTGGTACAGCGCCACCGAGTCCTGGGGCTTCTTCGTCGCGCTCACCGGGAAAGCTTGCGCCCACCGGAGCGCTCCGGCAAGCGCCGCGCTGCGATTTGAGCCCGACCAGCGGGCGGCGGTGGCTCATCCACGCGCCCATCGTCTGGGTCGCGACGGTCATGCGCTGCGCGGGCCCGGGCCGACCGCGTGTGGTACGAGCGTGAGACGATGACGCGAACGCTGTTGCTGGTCCGTCACGGTGAAACGGCGTGGAACCGCGAGGGCCGGTTCCAGGGCCACACCGACATCCCGCTGAGCGAGGTCGGCCGCGACCAGGCCCGCGGGCTGCGAGCGCGGCTCGAGGCCGGGCCGCATCGCCACCTGTACGATCCCGACCAGACCGTGGTGGTGACGTCGGACCTGCGGCGCGCTCGGGAGACCGCCGAGATCGCGTTCGGTGGCGCCGGGCGCACGCTGCACGTTCGGCGCGATCTGCGCGAGTTCTGCTACGGCGTGTTCGAGGGCCACACGCGGACCGAGGTCGAGGAGCGCTACCCCGGCGCGATGGCGAGCTGGCTGCAGGGCGATCGCGCCGTGGCGATCGAAGGCGGCGAGAGCCGCGCCCAGGTCCACGCGCGCGCCCACGCCGTGGTCGAGGCGTTGCTCGTCGAGCTGCCGCACCGCTACCTCGTGGTGGTCGGCCACGGCGGCGTGATGCGCCAGCTCCTGGCGTCGTGCTTCGTGGACCGCGGCGAGCCGCGCAACCTGAGCTTCGCCAACACCGCGGCCCAACTGGTCCAGGTCGAGCCGCCGAGCTGGACGTATGGAGGCGCGCTGTAGCCGCGTGCCCGGGCCGGCGCCTCGCCTGTCCGGTGGTCGGCCTCTGGACATGCGTCGGCGGCGGTCTCGCCGGCGAGCGGATCGCGTGGGTCTCGGCACCGAACGAGTGCCGATCTCGGGTGTGTGGGAGTGCGTCGTATTGCGTGACTGGCGGTCCTGTGGAAAGGATCGGAGCTGGCGGATCGCCGAGGTTCGCTGAACATGCAGAAGGGGTGTGACACATGGATCGGCAGATTACGTTCATCGATACGGACGAGAACCCGTTGGTCGTGCACCTGAAGGACGACCGGATCCAGCTCGCGGTCTACGACAGCCGGCCCGAACTCGAGGCCAACGAGCTGCGCGGCTTCGCCACCGCGCTGTTCGCGGCCTACGTCGGCGGCGGGTTGGCGCAGCGGCTCGCCGCTGCGAGCCGCAGGCTCGACGACGTGCGCGACGCGCTGGCGGCGTCGGGCGGGTTCCGCGAGCAGCTCGCCGCGCTCGATGGCGCGAGCGCCGCGATCGCCGCGGTGCGCGACGCGATGACCGCGGCGACGATCGCGGTCGCGCCCGAGCCGTCGATCTCGCCGGATCCGCTGCCGCGCACCCAGGCGGGGCGGCGGGCCCGGCGCCCGCGGCTCGGCGAGCCGATGTCGCCCGGCTGGGCCCCGCGATCGTGATCCGCAGGCCCGCGCTCAGGGCAGCGCGGGCCTGCCGAGCTCGAGCTCGCCGCCGGGGGCTCGATCGCTGCGCGGCACGGTGAACGAGAACGTCGCGCCGTGGCCCGGCTCGCTGTCGACCCACAGCCGCCCGTTGTGCGCCTCGACGAGCCCGCGCGCGATCGCGAGCCCGAGCCCGGTGCCCTTGTAGCCGGCCTTGGGGCTGCGCCAGTAGCGCTCGAACAGCCGCGCCTGCTCGGCGCGCGCGATGCCAGGGCCGGTATCGGACACCGAGAACACGACGTCGCGGTCGTCGAGCTTCGCGCGCACCTCGACCCAGCCGCCGGAGGCCACGCTCTTGAGCGCGTTGCCGATCAGGTTGGCGAGCACCTGCAGGATCCGGTCGCGATCGCACAGGATCGTCGGCAGGCCGGGCAGTACGACGGAGACCAGCGCGCTGCCCTGGCGGACCGCGGCGATATCGAAGCTGGTGATCGCCTCGCCGACGATCGCGTCGACCTCGTGGGGGCTGGCCCGGATCGAGAGCCGGCCGGCCTCGATGCTCGCGAAGTCGAGCAGGTCTCCGATCATGCGATCCATCCGGCTGGCGGCGCTCTCGATCTTGTCGACCGCCATGGCCCGCGACCGCGGGTTCGCGCGCATCGTGTCGTCGTCGCCCAGGATCGACGCAGCCATCACGATGGTCGAGAGCGGCGATCGCAGATCGTGCGAGACGATCGCCAGGGTCTGCTCGCGCAGCGCGACCGCCTGGCGCGCGTGCTGGTAGAGCCGCGCGTGCTCGATCGCGGAGGCGGTGCGGCGACCGAGCTCCTCGGCGAGGACCACGTCGCCCTCGCGGTGCTGGCGGGCGCCGGTCATGCAGAACGTCAACGCGCCGAGCTGGCGGGCGCCGAGGGTGAGCGGCACGCACAGCGCCCGGCGAACCCCGAGCTGGCGGAGCAGCGCCAGGTCGGCCTCGGCGACCACGTGGTCGGGCGTGGCCGGCAGCCGCTGCGATCGCCCGCTCGCGATCACCTCGACCACCAGCCGCGGGAACACCGGCGGACGCGGCTCCGTGCCGAGCGCGCGCTGGAGCTCGTCCTGCGCCACGAGCTCGTAGTGCGCGCAGGCGGTGTGCACGATCTCGTCGTCGGCCGACACCGTGTCGAGGAAGCACAGATCGCCGAGCCGGGGGATCCCGATCCGCACCGCGGCGGTGAGCGTGGCGGTCGATTCCAGGCTCGCGCCCAGCT